>Ga0105054_10000364_pt1 | contig 68765 bp, 59 predicted proteins | sample BON02_FD_78091 | JGI IMG/M metagenome (GOLD analysis project Ga0105054, IMG submission 78091) | Freshwater microbial communities from Lake Bonney liftoff mats and glacier meltwater in Antarctica - BON-02 (megahit assembly) | ecosystem: Environmental > Aquatic > Freshwater > Ice > Glacier...
AGGCCTGGTCGGGTTCGGCCTCTTCCATCAGGCCGGCGGACTTGAGGACGTCAGCCACGGTCTTGCCGGGCTTGTAGATGAATACGTTTTCGTTGTTGACGGAGCCAAACGCCGACACAAAGCCCGGCACGGAGGGGATAAGGATGCGGTCGCCGTCCTCAAGCGGCAGGGCGGGCAGGGTCGCCAGGGATTGGCCTTGTGGGTCAAGCTCCAGCGCCATGCGGCCGTTGCTTTTGAGGGATTTGAGACGTTCAATCTGGCTTTTGAGCTGAGCCTGCTGTTGCAGCAGTTGGGCTTGGGCCGCGTCGCTACCCCGGTTGGCGATAACACTGCTGGCCTGCGCCTGTGCCTGCGCCTCCAGCCGACGGGTCAGGGTGTCAAGGTTTTCTTGCTGGCGGGTGCGAACGGACTCACGATTGAGCTCGGTGCCAAACACATAGGCCTGGGGTGTCAGGCCGCCAATGCGCCGGATCAGTTGGGGCAGGGTTTCACCGGCTGCCGCCTGGTAGATACCAGGTGCGGCCACTTCGCCCTCCACACGCACCAGGCGGGTCTGGCGTTCTTGCGGCAGGCGCAGGTCTTTTTGGCTCAGGATGGTGACCACGTCACCGGCTTGCAGCGTCAGGTTGTGTGCGGGGTCACGTTGCAGCACGGCTTTGCCGAGGTTGAAGGGGATGAGCTCGGTGCTGAGTTTGCCGCGGTCCATGCGCTCGATGACGGCGTATTCCCAGTTGATCTGGTCGGCGATGCCGCGCACCCGGTCGGTGACCTTGCCGCCGGCCTCTTTGGCTACGTCATCGTTTTGCACCAGCAGGTTTTTGCGCTTGTAATAGTCGGACGTGATCAGGGCATCGCGCTCGGGGATCAGGTCAAGTATTTTCATGCCCTCAAACCAGCGGTAGCGCAGCGGCGCCGCCACGGTGCCTTGCAGGGTCACGGCGTTGGCAAAGGCGGGGCTGATACCCAGCAGTGTGAGCACGTCGCCATCGCGCAGCGGCTGCTTGAGCCCTTCGGCATCCAGAGCGAGGTCTTGCACTTGGCGCGGCGGGTTCTTTTCAGGGGCAATGCGCTCAATCAGTGCTTTGCGGGTGCTGGCCAGGGCAGAAACGCCGCCGCTCAGGCTCAGAATGTCGGCGATGGTAGTAACGGAGGCGCTGTCCTTCAATTCATATATGGCAGCATGGTCCAAGGCGCCCGTGACGGCAACGCGCGGGCCTACGGGTGGGATCACGATGACGTCACCCGACATCAAGGGTAGATCACGGGTTTTGTCGCCACGCGAGATGAAGTCATACAGGTCGAGCGTGGTGACGGTTTTGCCGGCACGCTTGAGTTGAATGTTGCGCATGGAGCCATTGGCGTCGGGGCCGCCGCTGGCAAACAGTGCATTGACCAGGGTACTGAGACTTGACAGGTGGAAGGTGCCCGGCTGCAGCGCTTGGCCAACCACATAGACCTGGATACCGCGCAAGCGCCCTAAAGTGGCGCTGGCACTGAAGTTGGTGAAGACTTTGCCTAAATGACCCTTCAATGTTTTGTCAAGATCACGCACGGCCACGCCGGCCAGGGTGACTACACCCACCTTGGGCAGATTCACCTGGCCATTGCGGTCAATCGTGAGGTTGGTGTTGAAGTCAACCGGGCCCCATACCTTGAGCTGAACCTCGTCACCGGGGCCCAACAGGTAGCCATCAGGGGCGGGTAGGGCGCTGTCTACGGCGTAGGCTTGTGGCGCCTCAAACAGGTCGCGGCCATAAATGGGCAGCAAGCGGCCGGTGTTTTCTTGTACAAAACGCTGAAACTGGCTGGGCGCGGACGCGCGAGCGGTTGGTTGAGCACGCGTATCGCGCGGGTCATTGGCATCGGCACCAAGTTTGGCGGCTTCTGGCGCTGTGCCTTGTTGCTGATTTATCTGTTGAGTTGTTTGCTGCAGATAGCCGGCAGGCCCGAGTGTGGATATCGGCGTGGCCGGGGCGGCGGCTCCGCCAGCGGTCGGCGCGTTGGCTGAAAAACCGGAACCGAAGCCGATAGCAGTCGCGGCCGTCTGGGCCTGCAAGCCCACGCTCAGTGACACGGTCAGCGTAGCAAGCACCGCGCGCAGGCAAAGTGATTTTGAAAATAATTTCAACATGGGTAATTGGGGCGATGACATCACGAGTGCCTGGTAAATTTCATGATTGGAGAGCTGAAACGTAGGCTGGATGAGGGTTCCAGCTTGATTTGCGATTTTGGCGATCTGAAACGCAGTAAACGAACGAATTTGGAGTGTCGAAGCATTTGTATGTGGGACCGATCAGCAGGTAGCGCGGGCATTCGGTCGGTCGACTCTATTGGAATGCGGCCGCTGAAAAATGGGCACTACCGGGCGCAGATAGCGACCCTCGCGTCGCTGTACCCTACCGGACATCACCGGTTCTGGCTTTCAGCGACGCCGGGATGTCTGCAGGTTCCGGCCCCGCGCTGCCGAAACGCCGGTCGCGCCGCGCAAAGGAAGCGAGCGCGGCGTCCAGTTCGGCTTGCCGGAAATCCGGCCACAACACATCGGTGAAATACAGCTCGGTATAGGCCATCTGCCAAAGCAAAAAGTTGCTGATGCGGGCCTCGCCGCCGGTTCGGATCAGCAGGTCGGGGTCTGGCAGGCCCGCCATGCACAGGTGGGATTGCAGCGCCACTTCGTCCATCGACTCGATCGACAGCCCCGGGTTGGCCGCCTGCCAGGCCTTTGCGGCCTGCAGCATGTCCCAGCGTCCGCCATAGTTGATGGCAACGGTCAGGTTGATCCTGGTATTGTGCTGCGTCAGCTCGCGTGCCTGCTGGACCAACTCCTGCAATCTGTGGCTGAAACGCGCAGTGTCTCCAATGATGCGCAGGCGAACCCCACTCGCATTCATGTCCGCCACTTCCTTTTGCAAGTACACCGCGAGCAGGCGCATCAGGCTCGAAACTTCGTCGAGGGGGCGCTGCCAGTTCTCGGTGCTGAATGCAAACAGGGTCAGGAACCGGATGCCCCGGTCTGAGCAGGCCTGCACGATGGCGCGGATGGCACGCGCCCCGCTTGCATGGCCCATGGCCACCGGCAGCAGGTACTTGCGTGCCCAGCGCCGGTTGCCATCCATGATGACGGCAACATGGACGGGCAGCGAGGACGCGGCCATGTCAACAGCCCCGGCGATGCGCGGCGGAAACCTGTGGATTATCAAGCGTCACGGGTGGTTCCGTTCTTCTAGTCTGAAACATGATTTTTTCCCTGCGCCCGATATTATTGGTTTGTTGGGCGATGATAGCAGCGACCCTTGATGCCGGGCGGTACGGTCTGTCTGGCCGGGCTTGTCGTCGCAGATAGGGCTGCCGGGCGATCCGATGGTTACAATCCAGCCTTGCCCTCCGGCTTGAGTCACGCTTTTGGCCGGGCGCCCTGTCGCCGGCTCGTGGTCAAACCCAAGGGCCCTATGCGGTAGCGCGACTTGGATGGCCGTCGCGCTCGACAAACTGGCCAGCCGCAGTCTGGTTCAAAGGAAACCCGCGATGATTAGCAAAAAGCCCGAGGAGGCGCGTAATACCCAGCGGGTCATCAAGAAATACCCGAATCGGCGCCTTTACGACACCAACAGCTCGATCTACATCACCTTGTCCGAAGTGCGTCAGCTGGTCATGGATGGCGCGCCATTTGTGGTGGTTGATGCCAAGACCGGCGGAGATCTGACGCGCAGCATATTGCTGCAGATCATCCTGGAGCAGGAGGCTAACGGCTCACCCATGTTCACGGCGCCGGTGCTGTCCAATATCATCCGCTTCTATGGCCATACCATGCAGGGCTTCATGGGCGGATATCTCGAAAAGAACATGCAGACCCTGATGGACGTGCAGAACCGGCTCGGTGAGCAGTCCGAGAAGCTCACGCCCGACATGTGGAAGCAGTTCATGAACATGCAGCTGCCCATGGCGCAGGGCATGATGGGTCCCAATATGGATCAGTCCAAACATCTGCTGACGCAGTTGCAGGAGCAGATGCAGAAGCAGACGGAGCAGGTCCTGAGCAACTTTGGGATCAAGCGCTGAGGCAAGCCGCAGGGCGCGACAATACGACGATGCAAGAAGTTCTTTCTCCCCCTTCCTCCCCTTCCGCCCCTTCCGCCAAAATTCCGACGGTCGGCTTCATCAGCCTGGGTTGCCCCAAGGCCCTGACCGACTCCGAGCTGATACTGGCCCAGCTCAGCGCCGAGGGTTACCAGACGTCCAAGTCCCTTGTGGGGGCCGATCTGGTCATCGTCAATACCTGCGGCTTCATCGATGACGCGGTGCGCGAGAGTCTGGACTCGATCGGCGAGGCGCTGGCCGAAAACGGCCGCGTCATCGTCACCGGTTGTCTGGGCGCCAGGTCAGGCGCCGATGGCGGCAACCTGGTGCGCCAGGTTCACCCCAAGGTGCTGGCTGTCACTGGTCCGCATGCGACGCAGGAAGTCATGGACGCCGTCCATGCAAACCTTCCGAAGCCGCACGACCCGTTTGTCGATCTGATTCCGAACGCGTTCGGTGTCGCGGGAATCAAGCTGACGCCACGCCATTACGCGTATCTGAAGATCAGCGAAGGTTGCAATCACCGCTGCACGTTCTGCATCATCCCGTCGATGCGCGGCGATCTCGTTTCGCGTCCCATCGGTGACGTGCTAAGTGACGCCCGGGCCTTGTTCGAAGGCGGCGTCAAGGAATTGCTGATCATCAGCCAGGACACGTCGGCGTATGGCGTTGACGTCAAGTACCGCACGGGATTCTGGGACGGCAAGCCGGTCAAGACCCGCATGCTGGACCTGGTACAGGCGCTGGGTGATCTGGCCGAACCTTATGGCGCCTGGGTGCGCTTGCACTATGTGTATCCGTACCCCAGTGTGGATGGCGTGATCCCGTTGATGGCCAGCGGACGGATACTGCCGTATCTGGACGTGCCGCTGCAACACAGTCATCCGGATGTGCTGAGGCGCATGAAGCGCCCGGCCAGTGGCGAAAAAAATCTGGAGCGCATCCAGCAATGGCGCGCCGAGTGTCCGCAGATCGTCATTCGCAGCACCTTCATTGCAGGTTTTCCCGGCGAGACCGAGGCTGAGTTTCAGCATTTGCTCGATTTCATGCACGAGGCGCAGATCGACCGTGCGGGTTGTTTCGCCTACAGCCCGGTCGAAGGGGCTGTGGCCAACGGCCTCGAAGGCATGTTGCCGGCGCAAGTGCGCGAAGAGCGCCGGGCCCGCTTCATGGCAGTTGCCGAGCAGGTTTCCACCGAACGGCTCAAGCGCCGTATCGGCGCCACGATGCAGGTGCTGGTGGACTCAGCTCCGGCACTGGGGCGTCGGGGCGGCACCGGACGCAGTTATGCGGATGCGCCGGAGATTGATGGCATCGTGCGCCTGTTGCCGCCGCAAAAAGCCAGTAAAACATTCAAGGTCGGGGAATTCACCCGGGCCAAGATCGTCGACACGCAGGGTCACGACCTTGTCGCCGTCCCTGTATAAGTCGACGCCCAAAGAAAAAGCCGCTGCGACTGCAGCGGCTTCAAATATCCGCCGCTGCGACTGCAGCGGCTTTATCAACCAAACCATATTTGGTGCCCAGGAAGGGACTCGAACCCCCACGATGTTACTCGCTAGTACCTGAAACTAGTGCGTCTACCAATTCCGCCACCTGGGCATTTCAGGAAAGAGGAGATTGTATCAAGAATATTAGTGCTTCCAGCGGCTTGCTGGATGAATTTGAAGGGACCATTCAGGGACACCGGGATGGTCATGGATTTGTCGCGCGAGATGACGGTGAGGCCGACATTTATTTGCCTCCCAACGAGATGCGGGCCGTGTTGCACAAGGACCGCGTCAAGGTTCGCGTCGTGCGCAGCGACCGCAAGGGCCGACCCGAAGGACGGGTGGTCGAAATTGTCGAGCGTCCCAAACAACCCATCATCGGGCGACTGCTGCAAGAAGGCGGTGTCTGGCTGGTGGCGCCCGAGGACAAACGCTACGGCCAGGACGTGCTGGTGCCCAAAGGGGCCATCGGTACTGCCAAGGCCGGGCAGGTTGTGGTGGTCGAATTGGTCGAGCCGCCCGCCTTGTACGGTCAGCCGGTCGGGCGGGTGAAAGAGGTATTGGGCGAGGTCGACGACCCGGGCATGGAGATCGAGATCGCGGTGCGCAAGTACAGCGTGCCACACGAATTCTCCGAGGCCTGCATCGCGCAGTCACGCGGCCTGCCAGACAAGGTGCGCCCGCAAGACAAGAAAAACCGGGTCGATCTGACCGACGTCCCCTTGGTCACGATCGATGGCGAAGACGCGCGCGATTTTGATGATGCGGTCTATTGCGAGCCCGCCACGACCGGGCGGGGCAAATCGGCGGTCAAGGGCTGGCGACTGTTGGTGGCCATTGCCGATGTCAGTCACTATGTGGAGACCGGTTCGGCCATCGACATCGATGCCTACGATCGCGCCACCAGCGTGTATTTTCCGCGTCGTGTGATTCCGATGCTGCCCGAGAAGTTGTCCAACGGTTTGTGTTCGCTCAATCCGGAGGTCGATCGCCTGTGCATGGTGTGCGACATGTTTGTCGACTCCACCGGCGAAGTCACGGCGTATCAGTTCTATCCGGCCGTCATGTGGAGTCATGCACGGTTCACCTATACCGAGGTGGCCGCCATCCTGGCCAACACCCGCGGCCCTGAGGCACAGCGGCGCAAGGAGCGGGTTGGTGACCTGATGAACCTGCACGATGTGTATCGTGCGCTCAACAGTGCGCGCAACCGGCGCGGGGCGGTCGATTTCGAGACCGTGGAGACGCAGATCGTTTGCGACGAGAGCGGCCGTATCGAGAAGATCGTGCCGCGCACCCGCAACGATGCGCACAAGCTGATCGAGGAAGCCATGCTGGCGGCCAACGTCTGCAGTGCCGACTTCATCCTGCAGAGCAGGCACAACGGGCTGTATCGCGTGCACGAGGGGCCAACCCCTGAGAAGCGGGAGATCCTGAGCAGCTATTTGAAGGCGACCGGTGTGGGGCTGGACATCAGCGACGACCCGACACCCGGCGAGTTTCAGCGTATCGCGCAGGCGACCAAGGACCGGCCGGATGCGCAGCAGATCCATGCCATGTTGTTGCGTTCAATGCAGCAGGCGATCTACACGCCTGTCAACAACGGCCATTTCGGTCTGGCGTTTGCCTCGTACACGCACTTCACCAGTCCGATCCGGCGCTATCCCGATTTGCTGGTGCACCGGGTAATCAAGGCCATCCTTGGCAAGACCCGCTACCAGTTGCCGATGTTGCCGACACCGGGTGAGGCCCATGCCAAGTTGTCGCGCCGGCTCGAAAAAGGTGCGGCGTCGCGCGCCAAGACGACGGACGAAAAGCCGCGCAAGCTCAATGCCGAAGGCGCGGCATGGCTGGCGGCCGGACTGCATTGCAGTGCCAATGAGCGTCGGGCGGACGAGGCCAGCCGCGATGTGGAGGCCTGGCTCAAGTGCAAGTACATGCGCGAGCATCTTGGCGAGGAATATGGCGGGGTTGTCACCGCGGCCACGAGCTTCGGCATCTTCGTTACGCTGGATGCGATGTATGTCGAGGGGCTGGTACATATCACCGAGCTGGGCGGCGAATATTTCAAGTTCGATGAAATGCGCCAGGAATTGCGGGGCGAACGCACCGGCATGCGTTATTCGATCGGCACGCGGGTCCGGGTGCAGGTCAGCAGGGTCGACCTTGATGGCAGGCGCATCGACTTCAGGTTGGTGCGTGACGACGAAGACATCGCGCTGCGCGTCATGAAGGACAAGGGTGCCGGCCACGACGCAGCGCCGCGCGCGGCGCGTGACGACATGCCGGCGGACAAGTTATCCCGGCGCAAGCCAAGCAAAGCTGCAGAATCCGTGTCGCACGGCAACAAGCCGGCCGGTTCTGCCGGAAAATCCGCGGCGCGCAAAGGCGCAGCCGGCAAACGTGGCAGGGCGCCACGCCGGTGAGATTGAGCTTGCCGCCGGCGAACCATCATCAACAACACAAGGAGTGTCTGAGACATGTCTTCTGAATCGAAAATTGCGATCGTCACCGGAGCCGGAAGCGGTGTCGGCAAGGCCGCGGCACTGGCCCTGCTCGGTGCTGGCTATCGCGTGGTTCTGGCCGGTCGGCGCAAGGAGCCGCTGGAGGCTGTGGCGCAGGAAAGCGGCGCCGGTGATCGGGCGCTGGCCGTACCCACCGATGTGTCGGATCCGGACTCGGTTCGCGCGCTGTTCGATGCCGCTGTCAAAGCGTTCGGGCGCCTCGATGTGGTGTTCAACAATGCCGGCGTCAACGCGCCCGGTGTTCCGCTGGAAGACCTTACCGTCGCGCAGTGGCGCAACGTCGTGGACATCAATCTCACCGGTGTATTTCTCTGTATTCAGAACGCGTTTCGCGTGATGAAGGCGCAGTCGCCAATGGGCGGGCGCATTATCAACAACGGCTCGATTTCGGCCCATGCGCCGCGTCCCAATTCGATCGCCTACACGGCGACGAAACACGGCGTCATGGGTCTGACCAAGACCGCTTCGCTGGACGGACGCAAGTACGACATCGCGGTCGGTCAGATCGACATCGGCAACGCCGCCACCGAAATGGCGCAGCGTATGGCAACGGGCGTCATTCAGGCGAATGGCGAGATCGCCATCGAGCCGCTGATGGACGTCAACGTCGTCGGTCAGTCAGTCTTGTACATGGCGAGCCTGCCATTGAGTGCCAACGTTATGTTCCACACGGTCATGGCCACCAAGATGCCGTTCGCCGGCCGCGGCTGACCCGCCAGCGAATTCAGCCGACGTTCGGCCTTTCACGCTCTCATAGCAGCGTGCGGGCCAGAGCTCCCGCCGTCAGCGGTACACCGGTCGGCCAATGGTCGGCCGCCTCGCCATGCACAAAGACCGCCGCGCATGCTGCCTCGAAAGCGGGCATGCCAGCGGCCAGTCTGGCGCCGATCACGCCCGCCAGCACATCGCCACTGCCGGCTGTGGCCAGCAAGGCGTTGCCGGTCGGATTGATCACCGGTAGTTGGTCGGGCGCGGCAACGATGGTGCCGGATCCCTTGAGAATCACAGTGCATTTGAAACGGGCCGCCAGTCGGCGTGCCGCATCGATGCGATCAGACTGAACCTGAGCGGCCGTGATGCCGAGCAAACGGGCCGCTTCCAGCGGATGGGGTGTGAGCACGGTCGGCGCTGCACGGCTGGCGCGGGCCACCAGCAGTTGCTGGAACTGGCTGTCGCTGGCGAGCGCGTTGAGTGCATCGGCATCGAGCACGAGTGCGCGGGCACGCGACAGCATGCTTGGGAGATGTTCCCGTATCGCATCGCCTCCGCCACAACCGCCCACCACCGTCAGGCGATCAAACGCCAGGGCGCCAACCTCGCGCAACATCAGTTCCGCAGGGGCGGACGCAAGCGGCGCGGCATGGGCGTCGAGCGGACAAAGAAACACCCGACCGGCTCCCGCGTGCAGGCACGCAGTTGCCGCCAGCACGGCCGCGCCGGTCAATCCGCTTGCTCCGCCCACCACGGCCACATCACCGTAACTGCCCTTGTGCGACGCGTGTCGGCGCGGCACGGTGGCAGGGCGGGCAAGCAGGTAGGCCGTCGGTGCGCCCGTGTCGGGGAACCCGGAGCAGTCGACCTGCAGATCGTCCAGCCAGACCTGGCCCGCCATGTCGCGCCCGTCGGCCGTAAACAGGCCTGGCTTGAGTGTGAGCAGGCTGAGCGTGGCGCTGGCCCGCACGCAGATGGCTGCGGCCTTGCCGGTATCGGCGTTAAGGCCCGTGGGGTTGTCGATGGCCAGCACCGAGGCGTCGTGGCCTTGCATGTGGTGTATCCACTGGGCCATCACCCCGTCTGGTGGCCGTGTTGCGCCGATGCCCAGCAAGGCGTCGATGCACAGATCCCACTGCTGCGGCGGCAGTTCGGCAAAAGTCACGCCAGCGTCGAGTGCGCGCAAGCGCGACGCAGCCGCGTCTGAAGAGGCTGCTGCCGGATCACCCAGGCAGGTGACCGTGACCTGGCAACCCCAGCGCTGCAGGTGCATCGCCGCTTCCATGCCGTCGCCACCGTTGTTGCCGGGGCCGGCGGCGACCCAGATTGCGCGCGCATGGGGTGCCATGGCCAAAGCCATGCGGGCACAGGCCAGTCCGGCGCGCTGCATCAGTGCATGGGGCGGCGCGCCGGCCAAGGCCTTTGACTCAAGTGCCCGCGTTGCTGCGGTGTCGTGCAATAGCCATTGCGCTCCGGCCAGCACGTGCCGGGGGGGCAGCCCGAAGCTTGGCAACATGATCAGAACTCGAAGGTCTCGCCTTCACGTGCGAGCCGGATATCGGGCCCGCCGTCCTTGGGCGGCGGGTTGTCGGTCAGGGCCTGCGCAAAGGCCGCCTCCAGGGCATCATCGCTGCGGGTTGGCTCGTGGTGGGTGCAAAACAAGGTCTTCACCTGGGCGGCACGGGCCATTGCGATGCTGGTGTCGAAGCTGCCGTGTCCCCAGCCCTTTTTGGCGGGGAATTCCTGGCGCGTGTAGGACGTGTCGGCGATCAGCACGTCGATGCCCTGGATGGCGCGCAAGATGCCACTGTGCTTCTCGTCCACGAACTGCTGGTATTCGGCGTATTCGGGGTCGCCGGGCTCGTAGATGTTATAGGGCGGCTCGTGATCGCCAGTGAAGAACATCGACTTGCCATCGCAGTCGATCCGGTAACCGAAATCGATCACCGGGTGGTTCAACAGGACCGGTGTCACCGTCGCGCTGCCGATCTGCACCGGCTCGCCCGGCAGCAGGGTCACGTATTCCATGCGCGCCTTGAGTTCGGCTTCGCGCACCGGAAAATAGCTGTATTGCAACTGCACCGACATGACCTGCTCGATACCATTGCCCGAGACCGGATCGAATGCGCCGTGCAGACGAAGCGTGTTGCCAGGGATGAAGTTGGGCACGAACAGCGGCAGGCCCTGAATGTGGTCCCAGTGCGAGTGCGTGATCAGGATGTTCGCGGTCAGCGGCATCTCCGCAAGCAAGGCGTGCGACAGCGGAAAGATACCGGTGCCCGCATCGATGATGATGAGCTCGTTGGCGTCGGTACGCACTTCGATGCAGGTGGTATTGCCACCATAACGGACGGTCTTGGGGCCGGGTGACGCGATCGAGCCACGCACGCCCCAGAAGCGGATCTTCATGTCAAGGTCTCCAGCAACACAGTCAGGCAGCGCCCGCAGATGGCGGGTACCGGTACGGACGACGATAGCATTTTGCCGGTTCGGGCCGCGCGTCAGAGCCCGAAGCGTGCCAGGTCGAACCCCATCATGTCGAGTTCAGCGGCCTTGCCGCTGACCATGTCGGCCATGGCGCGCGCCGAGCCGCACGACAAGGCCCAGCCGCTGGACCCGTGCCCGATATTGAGCCACAGGCCAGGTGCACCGCTCGCGCACACCAGCGGCGGACCGTCCGGCAGCATGGGGCGCGCGCCTTTCCATTCCTGGATGCCGCTACTGCGGTTGGCGGCCGCCGGGAACCAGTCCTGCAACACCTTGTACAGCGTGCGCAGCGGCGCTTGGCTCTTGTCGGCGGTGTGGCCGCCGAGCTCGGCTCCGCCGGCCACACGGATGCGGTTGCCCAGTCGGGCAATGGCGACCTTGTAGTGTTCGTCCATGACCGCACTGCGGGGTGCGTTGAGCGGCTCCTTGATCGAGGCGCTGAGCGAATAGCCATGCACGGGTACCAGTGGCAGCGAGATGCCCATCGGCCTGAGCAACTGCGCCGAGGCCACGCCGGCGCACAACACCACCGCATCGAATGCAGTCGCCTGCGCTTCGCCCTGTACCCAGACCGCCGGCTGCCCGCCTGCAGCAAGGCTGCGCACCGTGGTGTTAAAGCGGAATTCCACGCCGTTGCGCTGGGCCTCGTTCTTGAGCAGCAGGGCGAACTGACGGCAGTTGCCGACCTCGTCGTCGGGTAACTCAATGGCGCCGACAAAGGCTGTGTCGGTATCGAGCGCCGGCTCGACCAGGCGTGCCTGCTCCGGCTCGAGCAGCCGGAACGGGATGCCGGCGTCACGTAGTACCTGCAGGCTGGGCTGCACCAGCTCCCGATCGCGTTCGGTACGCAACAACACCAGATAGCCGTCGCTGCGGTCATATTCCAGGCGCAGGTCGGCGCGGATGGCGTGCAAGCGGGCGCGGCTGTAAAACGCCAGGCGGCGCATATGGGCCTTGTTCGCCAGGTAGGTCTCAAGCCGACAGGCGCGATACCACTTCCAGGCCCATTTCACGTCGTCCACACGGAGCGGCCATGCCATGCGTATGCTGGCATGGCGCTGGAACAACTGGCCGAGCACCTTGCCCGGCATGCCCGGCGCCGCCCAGGGCGTCACATAACCGGGAGCGATGATGCCGGCATTGGCAAAACTCGTTTCTTCCGCGGCCGCGGCGCGGCGCTCGAAGACCGTGACGGCATGGCCATCGCGGCCCAGCTCATACGCGGTGGTGACGCCAACAATTCCGGCGCCAATGACTGCAATTTTCATGAATCCCTTTGATGCCGGAGGTCCGGCGGGCCATGGGCCGCCGGTAGGCGTGAGCCGGGATTATCCGGCTTGCAGCAACAATAGTTCGATCTGGCAGCCGATGTTGAGCACCACGTCGTCGCGGTATGCACCATGCCACACCATCAGGCCGACCGGCAATTCGTGTGCCTGGTGGCAAGGCAGCGAGAGGGCGCAGCCGTCGAGCATGTTGACCACATTGGTGTTGCGCAGCAGCAGGCCGTTGACCCGGAAGAAGGCGTCGTCACGTTCCGCACCCGGCGCGATCAGCTGAATCGGCGGGGCCACCAGCGGCACGGTTGGCGACAGCACGGCGCCAAAGGACTGCAGACGCTGACCGACCCGGGCGATCCAGTCGGCGCGCGCATGCAGCAGGTCGATGTACTCAAAGGCACTCATCGCCGCGCCGCGGCGGATGCGCGCCACCACGCGCGGGTCGAATTGATCGCCGACACGCTCCAGGGCCTTGCGGTGATAGGCAAAACTCTCGGAGCCCGCAAAAGCCCCGTGTGCCATCAAGGCCGGCAGTTCATCGAGTTCGGGCATGTCGATTTCGGCAATGGACGCACCGCTGGCGCGCAACTGGCCCAGCGTGCGTTGCCAGGCCTGATCGACCATCGGGTCCATCTCGTCCTGCATGAGCTGGCGCACGACGGCTAGTCGGTAGGCTGGCAGCGGGGCCGTGCTGCGTGTCACCATGCGGGAGGCCAGGATTTCATGCGCAACGATGGCGTCGGGCACCGACCGGGTCATGGCACAGACGGTGTCCAGCGTGGTCGACAAGGGAATGGCCCCGTCCCGCGGCACCAGCGCCGCCGTGTTCTTGAAGCCGACGATGCCATTGAGTGCCGCCGGGATCCGGATCGAGCCGGCGGTGTCCGAGCCCAGCCCGATGTAAGCCGCGCCGGTGGCCACCGAAACGGCGGCACCGGAAGACGAGCCGCCGGGTATCAAGGGTTCGTCGCGACTCGCTGCGTTGGCTGGCGTGCCGAAATGCGGGTTGATTCCGACGCCCGAGAAGGCGAACTCGGTCATGTTCGTGCGACCGATGATGGCGCCGCCGGCGGCACGCAGGCGTGCGACCGCAGGGCAGTCCTGCTGTGCTGGCGCCACGTCGGCGCGGGTCAGCGAGGCGGCGCCAGTGGCCTGGCCCTGCACATCGAACAGGTCCTTGACCGATACCGCCAGTCCCGCCAGCGGTAGCCGCCGCGCGTCGGCGCCGGCCGCGAATTGCCGCGCCTCGTCGAACATCGTGCGCAGGAAGACTTTGTCGCATGCGGGCGACTGCGCTACTGCGACGCAGGCATCCAGGCGATCACTGGCGCTGGTGACGCCGTCCAGGATGTTCTTGCGGGTGTGAATCAGGTCGGTCAGGGTGTTGTATGCCATTGGATCTGTGGGGTGCCTGTGCTATAGTCCTTGGGTTTTGCCGACTTACCCTATTGCGGTATGCGAGTCAAGACAAATCGCGAATCCGGGCCCAACAAGGTGTTCGCGCCAGGTCGAAGGTTTTTCCCGATACGGGGTGAACCTTGCGACCCGGGCGGATCGAGGACCGGATTTTAGACCCAACCTTTTGGAGAAAATCATGTCAGTCACCATGCGTGAAATGCTGGAAGCCGGTGTCCATTTCGGTCACCAAACCCGTTTCTGGAACCCCAAGATGGCGCCGTTCATCTTCGGCCATCGCAACAAAATCCACATCATCAACCTGGAAAAATCGTTGCCGATGTTCCAGGAAGCTGCCAAGTTCGTGCGCCAGCTCACCGCCCGCCGTGGCACCGTCCTGATGGTCGGTACCAAGCGCCAGGCCCGTGATACCGTGGCCATGGAAGCGCAGCGCGCAGGCGTACCTTACGTCGACCAGCGTTGGCTCGGCGGCATGCTGACCAACTTCAAGACGGTCAAGACCTCGATCAAGCGCCTGAAGGAAATGAAAGTCCAGCAGGATGCCGGTCTCGACAGCATGAGCAAGAAGGAGCAGCTGATGTTTGCTCGCGAAATTGCCAAGCTCGAGAAAGACATCGGTGGTATCCAGGACATGAACGCGCTGCCCGATGCGATCTTCGTGATCGACGTGGGCTTCCACAAGATCGCCATTGCCGAAGCCAAGAAGCTGGGCATTCCGCTGATCGGTGTTGTGGACACGAACCATTCGCCCGAAGGCATCGATTACGTCATTCCTGGTAATGACGACTCGGCCAAGGCCGTCACGCTGTATGCGCGCGGCATTGCCGACGCCGTGCTCGAAGGCCGTGCCAACGCCGTCGATGACGTCGTCAAGGCGGTGACAGCAGGCGAGGGTGGCGATGAATTCGTCGAAGTGAGCGAGACACAGGCCTGATCCTTTCAGGGCCGTCCAAAGGGGCTCCGTGCCCCTTTTTTTTAGTCTCGAATATATTTAAGTCGTAACAGATACGGAGAAGAATGATGGTAGCAATTACTGCAAGCATGGTCGCTGAATTGCGTGGAAAAACCGATGCACCCATGATGGAGTGCAAGCGGGCGTTGACGGAGGCCGAGGGTGACATGGTCAAGGCAGAAGAACTGCTGCGCGTCAAGCTCGGAACCAAGGCCGGCAAGGCTGCTGGACGTATCACGGCCGAAGGCGTTGTCGCCATTGCCCGCGAAGGCGACGCCGGCGCGCTGATCGAAGTCAACTGCGAGACCGACTTCGTCACCAAGAATGACAGCTTCCTGGCTGTGGCCGAAGCCGCCGCGGCGCTGGTCGCCAAACACGATCCGGCCGACGTCGCGGCCCTGGGCGCCCTGGCTTACGAGCAGGACGGTTTCGGCCCGACGCTGGAAGACGTGCGCAGGGGTGTGATCGGAAAGATCGGCGAGAACATGAGCTTTCGCCGCTTCCAACGATTCGCCTCCGGCGCCAAGCTGGCCAGCTACCTGCACGGCACCCGCATCGGTGTGGTCGTGGAGTTCGACGGCGACGAAGCTGCCGCCAAGGATGTGGCGATGCACATCGCGGCCATGAAGCCGGTGGCATTGTCCAGTGCCGATGTGCCGGCCGAATTTGTCGAGCGTGAGCGTTCGGTGGCTGCTGCCAAGGCGGCCGATGACGCCGCTACAGCGGTGGCTGCCGGCAAGCCGGTTCAATCGGCCGAGATTGTTGCCAAGCGTATCGAAGGTGGCGTGCAGAAATACCTGAAAGAGGTGTCGCTGTTCGACCAGTCCTTCGTCAAGAACGACAAGCAGTCCGTGGCACAGATGCTCAAGAGCGCCAACACCACGGTCAAGGGCTTCACGCTGTATGTCGTGGGAGAAGGCATCGAGAAGAAGGTCGATGATTTCGCCGCTGAAGTCGCCGCCCAAGTGGCGTTGGCCAAGCAGTCGGCCTGAACTTCCTGAGACCGGTTCCGCCTGGCGGGCCGGTTTGCGCAAAGACTGAAGATCTGGAGATGCCCATGTCACAACCCGTACCTGCCTACAAACGTGTCCTCCTCAAGTTGTCGGGCGAGGCCCTGATGGGCGACGACGCGTTCGGCATCAACCGGGACACCATTGTTCGCATGGTCGACGAGATCGCCGAGGTCACCCGCATGGGGGTGCAAGTGGCGGTGGTGATCGGTGGGGGCAACATCTTCCGGGGTGTTGCCGGCGGCTCCGTCGGCATGGATCGCGCCACCGCCGACTACATGGGCATGTTGGCCACGGTGATGAATTCGCTGGCGCTGGGCGACACCATGAACAAGGCGGGTCTGACGGCCCGCGTCATGTCGGCGATTTCGATCGAGCAGGTGGTCGAGCCCTATGTCCGGCCGAAGGCGCTGCAGTACCTGGAAGAGGGCAAGGTGGTGATCTTTGCCGCAGGCACCGGCAATCCGTTCTTCACGACCGATACGGCGGCGGCCTTGCGTGGCGCGCAGATCGGTGCGGAGATCGTGCTCAAGGCCACCAAGGTCGACGGTGTCTATACTGCCGACCCCAAGAAAGACCCGCTGGCCACCCGCTACAACCGGATCTCGTTTGATGAAGCCATGGCCCGCAATCTGGGCATCATGGACGCAACGGCATTCGCGCTTTGCCGCGACCAGAAGTTGCCGATCAAGGTGTTTTCGATAATCAAGCACGGTGCGCTCAAGCGTGTGATCCTGGGTGAGGACGAAGGCACCCTGGTCTATGCCTGACAATCGATTGCTTGCACCCTTTACCTGGACCTGTGGTTCAGGCCCTTGCAGGAGTTGACGATGGATATCGCAGAAATTAGTCTTAACGCCGAGACCCGGATGGATCAATCGATTGAGGCGCTCAAGCACACCCTCACGAAAATCCGTACCGGCCGCGCCAACCCAGGGCTGCTGGATTCGGTGCATGTCGATTACTACGGCTCGCAGGTGCCAATCAGCCAGGTCGCCAACGTCTCCTTGCTTGACGCCCGCACGATCGGCATTCAGCCTTGGGAAAAGGGTATGGGCGCCAAGATCGAAAAGGCCATCCGCGAGAGCGACCTGGGACTGAACCCGGCCTCGATGGGCGATCTGATCCGCGTTCCAATGCCGACCATGACGGAGGAGCGGCGCAAGGAGCTGACCAAGGTCGTACGCAATGAAGGCGAGAACGCCAAGATCGCCGTGCGCAATCTGCGCCGGGACGGCAATGAAGCAGTCAAGAAGCTGGTCAAGGACAAACTGGCCACCGAAGACGACCAGAAGCGCTCCGAGGGCGACATCCAGAAGATGACCGATCGGCATATTGCACTGATCGACCAGCTGGTTGCGGCCAAGGAACAGGACCTGATGGCGGTCTGAGGCTTGTTCCTCGGCGCCGTTCGTCGCACATGAATCAATCGCTCCCGACGCCCCACCATGTTGCCATCGTGATGGATGGCAATGGCCGGTGGGCGACGCGGCGTATTCTGCCGCGTGTGGCGGGGCACAAAGCCGGAGTCGACAGCCTGCGTCGCTGTGTGCGCGCCTGCGCTGAGCGTGGCGTGGCCGTGCTCACGGTGTTCGCCTTTTCTTCTGAAAACTGGAACCGGCCTCAGGACGAGGTTTCGGGACTGATGGAGTTGCTGGCAATGGCCATCGGGCGCGAGGTACCGCAATTGATCAAGGATGGTGTTCGCTTGCACTTTGTGGGTGAGCGGGCGGGGCTGTCGCCATCCGTCGAGCTGGGCCTGGCGAAGGGCGAGCAGGCCACGGCCGCCAACAAGGGACTGATTCTCAATGTCTGCTTCAATTACGGTGGCCGCTGGGACATGGCCCAGGCGGCGCGTCGTCTGGTGGCCGAGGGCAATCCCGTCACCGAGGCGAATCTGGACGCAGCCCTGGCCCTGGCCCATGTGCCCGATCCCGACCTGGTGATCCGTACCGGCGGCGAGCAGCGCATCAGCAATTTCCTGCTTTGGCAGGCTGCGTATTCCGAGCTGTATTTCACTGACACCCTCTGGCCGGATTTCGATGGCGCGTCGCTCGACCAAGCGATTGCGGCATTTACGCAGCGCGAGCGGCGATTCGGCAAGACGTCTGCGCAGGTGACGGCGCAAGCCGATCGCCCGCAGCCGGCCTGAGACTGCCACATGCTCCGGCAGCGTGTTGTCACCGCCATCGCCTTGTTGCTGGTGCTGCTGCCAGCCATGTTCTATCCGTCCGCAGTACCTTTGAGCGCATTGGCGATCGTCTTCATCGCCGCTGCCGCCTGGGAATGGGCGCGCCTGGTCGGCTACGGCGGCGCCGTGTCTTGGATGTGCGCCGCGGTCTGTGCGTTGGCCTGCGCGCTGGCCTGGGCCGGTGGCATTTTGCAGCAGCCGGTAGTTTGGTTGTGGAGCCTGATGGCAGGGGTCTGGCTGCTCGGCGCGGCCTGGCTGCTGCACGGTGGCACGGGTTTGTGGTCCCGGTTGCCACGGGCCTTGCGTATGGGAATTGGATTTCTGGTGCTGTTCGCGGCCTGGGTGGCACTGGCGCAGGCGCGCCACGGCGGTGTCAATTTTGTGTTGTCGATCATGGCGCTGGTCTGGGTGGCCGACATTTCGGCCTACTTTGCAGGTCGCACATGGGGTGGCCGCATCGTGGCGCGCAAACTGGCGCCGAGCATCAGCCCGGGCAAGACCTGGGAAGGTGTTGCCGGGGCGGTGGTCGGCGTGCTGGTGCTGGCCCTGGCATGGCAGTGGGCCGACGGATATTTTCAGTCGCAGGCGCCGAGTCTGTACACGCGCATGTTCGCCGGCGAACACTGGTTCATGTGGCCGGCGCTGGTCGCACTGGTGGGCATGAGTGTGGTGGGCGATCTGATCGAGTCGCTGCTCAAGCGCAGCGCGGGTGTCAAGGACAGCAGCGCTTTGTTACCCGGTCATGGCGGCGTACTTGACCGCATCGATGCCTTGTTGCCGGCCATGCCGCTGGCCATGTTGCTGGTGTCGATATGAACCAGGAAACCATGCGCGCGCGACCGCGTGTCGTCATCCTGGGATCGACCGGATCGGTGGGCGTGAGCACGCTGGACGTCATTGCGCGCCATCCGCAACGATTCGAGGTGTTTGCGCTGACGGCGTCGACGCGGGTCGACGCCATGTTGGCGCAATGCGTGGCCCATGCGCCGACCTTTGCCGTGATGGCCGACCAGGCCAGTGCCCGTGCGCTGGAGCAGCAGTGCCGAGCGCTGGATCTGCCCACCCGTGTGTTGTCGGGGCCGCAGGCCATCGCCGACATCGCGGCCCATGAACAGGTGCAAATCGTCATGGCGGCCATCGTCGGCGCGGCCGGACTGGCCGCCTGCATGGCTGCAGCCAGGGCCGGCAAGCGCCTGCTACTGGCGAACAAGGAGGCGTTGGTGGTTGGCGGCGCTGTCTTCATGCAGGCCGTGGCGCAAGGCGGTGCCAAGCTGCTGCCGATCGACAGCGAACATTCGGCGATATTCCAGTCGCTGCCGGACGACGCGTCGACCTGGGACGCCAGTATCGACAAGTTGATCCTGACAGCGTCCGGTGGGCCATTTCGGCAGCGGGATCCAGCCAGCTTGGGTGACGTGTTGCCGGAGCAGGCTTGTGCCCATCCGAACTGGGTGATGGGGCGCAAGATTTCGGTCGATTCGGCCACGATGATGAACAAGGTCCTCGAGGTGATCGAGGCACGCCATCTGTTTGGTGTGCCACCATCGCGTATCGAGGTCGTCATTCATCCGCAAAGCATCATCCATTCGATGGTGCAGTACCGTGACAACTCCATCGTCGCGCAACTCGGCACCCCGGATATGCGGGTGCCGATCGCCTATGGCCTATGCTGGCCCGAGCGCATGGCGTCCGGCGCGGATGCGCTGGATTTCCACACGCTCGCGGCCATGACCTTCGAATCCATGGACGATCCGGGGCATCAGGCCCGCTTTCCGGGCCTGAAACTGGCCTGGCAGGTGCTGGATGCGGCGAACGGAACCCCCGCGGTGCTCAACGCGGCCAACGAGATCGCGGTCCAGGCGTTTCTGGACGGCCGCATCCGTTTCGACCAGATTCACGGGGTCAATGCGCATACGCTGGACACGACTGACGATTGCGGTGCAGACTCGCTCGATGGCTTGCTGGAAATTGATCGCTTAGCCCGCATTCGTGCGCGACTGCAGGTCGATGCGCTGGCGCGCTGATATTCACCGGCCCGACTGACTATGTTGACCATCCTGGCATTTGTTTTTGCATTGGCATTGCTGATTGCCGTGCACGAATACGGGCACTACCGTGTGGCGGTGGCTTGCGGCGTCCGCGTACTGCGGTTTTCGGTCGGGTTCGGCCACACCTTGTGGCGTTGGCAACCCAAAGGCTCGCCGACCGAGTTCGTCCTGGCGGCCTTTCCGCTGGGCGGATATGTGCGCATGCTCGATGAGCGCGAGGCGCCGGTTGCCGCGCATGAGCGCCACCTGGCGTTCAACACCCAGCCACTGGCGGCGCGCGCGGCCATCGTCGCGGCCGGGCCTTTGATCAATCTGTTGCTGGCGGTGGTGCTGTACGCGGTGGTGAACTGGACTGGCGTCGAGCAGGCCAGTGCGGTGCTGGCGCGTCCGGTCGCAGGGTCGATTGCGGAGCGCGCCGGCCTGGTGGGGGGCGAGCGGATTTTGCGTGCAGGAGAGGGCGCCGACGCCTTGAGCGACGTGGCGTCGTTCGACGATCTGCGTTGGGTGCTGGCACAGGCGGCCCTGCACGGGCGTGATGTGCGGCTGGAGTTCGAACGCGAACCGGGCGGCCGCAGCCGTGAAGTGGTGCTGCCACTCGAGGCGCAGCCCTCCAGCGATGTCGACGCCGCGCTGTTTCGCCGCATCGGCATCGTCGGACCGTTGACACGCCCTGAAATCGGCGAGGTGATGGCCGATGGCGCGGCGGCCGCAGCTGGTCTGCGCAAGGGTGACCTGGTGCTCAGCGTCGGCGCGACGGCTGTGGTGGATGGCCAGCAATTGCGTGACCTGATCCGCGCGTCGACCGGCAAGGCCGATTCCGCTGGCGGGGTCTGGAAGGTGCAACGCGCGGGCAAGGAACTCGCATTGACCGTCACGCCGCAGGTGGTGCTCGATGACGGGCGCCCGATCGGGCGTATCGGCGCCTACGTGGGGGCGGCAGCGCAGACCGTGACGGTTCGTTACGGGCCACTGGACGGCGCCTGGCAGGCGCTGGTGCGTACCTGGGAGGTGTCGACCCTGACGCTTCGCATGATCGGCCGCATGGTGGTGGGCGAGGCATCGCTGAAGAACCTCAATGGCCCGCTCACCATTGCCGACTATGCAGGTAAATCGGCCAGCCTCGGATTGACGCAGTACCTGCTGTTTCTGGCGCTGATCAGCGTGAGTCTGGGTGTGCTCAATTTGCTGCCTTTGCCGGTGCTCGATGGTGGGCACCTGATGTATTATCTTTGGGAGGCGGTGACGGGTCGCGGGGTGTCGGATGCCTGGATGGAACGTCTCCAGCGCGGTGGCGTTGCGATACTGCTGATGATGATGGGCATCGCCTTGTTCAACGACCTGACCCGCATCCTGGGGTAGGGTTCAATTGCTCCGGCATTCCGGGCCGGACAGACATAGACAAACAACATGCATTTCAATCGATTCCAGAGGCACGCAGTGGCCATTGCCATTGCGGCCAGCACCCTCGCCGGTTCAGCGTGGGCGGTAGATCCGTTCAAGGTTCGTGATATCCGGATCGAGGGCTTGCAGCGGGCCGAGGCCGGCACGATCTTCGCATCCTTGCCGGTGCGGGTGGGCGACACCTACGACGACCAGAAAGGTGCGGCGGCGATTCAGTCGATCTTTGCGCTCGGCCTGTTCAAGGATGTGCGTATCGAGGTCAGCGGGGATGTGCTGGTGGTGATCGTCGAGGAGCGTCCGACCGTTGCCGATGTTGAGTTCGGCGGCAACAAGGAATTCGACAAGGACGTGTTGCGCAAGATGATGCGTGACATCGGGTTGGCCGACGGCCGGCCCTATGACAAGGCCTTGCTCGATCGGGCGGAGCAGGAGATCAAGCGGCAATACATCAACCGCAGCCTTTATGCGTCCGAGGTCGTGACCACGGTGACGCCGACTGAGCGCAATCGGGTCAATCTGGCGTTTACGATCACCGAGGGCGATCGCGCCAAGATCAAGGAGATCCGGATCGTGGGCAACAAGGCGGTCAGCGAATCGACGCTGCGTGACCTGTTCGACCTCGACACCGGCGGCTGGTTGAGCTGGTATACCAAGTCCGACCAGTACTCCAGGCCCAAGCTCAATGCCGACATCGAGAGCTTGCGTTCGTACTACCTCACGCGTGGCTACCTCGAATTTCGGATCGATTCCACCCAGGTGGTGATCTCTCCGGACAAGCAGGAAATCAGCATCGTGCTCAACGTCACCGAAGGCGAGCGCTATGTCGTCGCCAGCGTGAAGCTCGAGGGCAATTACCTGGGCAAAGACGACGAATTCAAGAGCCTGGTGTCGATTCGCCCGGGCGAGGCCTACAACGCCGACGATGTGGTGCAGACGACCAAGGCGTTCTCCGACTATTTCGGCAACTTCGGCTATGCGTTTGCCCGTGTCGAGGCGCGTCCGCAGGTCGACCGCACCAACAACCAGGTGGCGATGGTGATTCAGTCCGATCCATCGCGGCGGGCGTATGTACGCCGCATCAATGTTGCTGGCAACAACCGTACACGAGACGAAGTGGTGCGCCGGGAGTTTCGCCAGTTCGAGGCAGCCTGGTACGACGCAGAGAAGATCAAGCGCTCGCGCGACCGTGTCGACCGTCTGGGATTTTTCCGGGAAGTCGGCATAGAGACCGAGGCGGTCGCCGGCGCGCCGGACCAGGTTGATCTGACGATTTCGGTGGTCGAAAAAGCCACCGGCAACCTGTCGCTGGGCGCCGGATACTCCAGCGGTGACGGCCTGGGCTTGAGCGCGGGCATCAAGCAGGAGAACGCATTCGGCTCGGGGAAGTCGCTGGGTATCCAGGTCGATACCAGCAAGGTCAACCGCACCATCGTGTTCAATACGACCGATCCGTATTTCACTGTCGATGGCGTTTCGCGCTCGATCGACGTCTATCACCGCAACACCCGCCCCTACACGGACACCGACAGCTACAAACTGACGACTTCCGGTGCCAGCCTGCGCTTCGGCGTGCCGTTCACCGAGATCGATACGGTGTATTTCGGTGCCGGCTTCGAGCGCACCAAGATCGTACCCGGCACGCAGTTGCCGGCGGCGTATACGACCTATGCAAACCAGTTCGGATTCACCAGCAACGGTGTTCCGCTCACGGTGGGCTGGGCGCGCGATTCGCGTGACAGTGCACTGGTGCCCACCTCCGGGCGCTACCAGCGTCTCAATGGCGAGTGGGGCGTGGGTGGCGACACCCGCTATGTCAGCGCAAGCTACCAGTACCAGCAATACATTCCGCTCAACAAGCAGTACACACTGGCGTTTAATGGCGACATTGCGTGGGGCAAGGGTCTGTCCGGACGACCGTTTCCGCTATTCAAGAACTTTTATGGTGGCGGCCTGGGCTCGGTCCGGGGCTTCGAGCAAGGCAGCCTGGGCCAGAAAGACACGACCACGGGCGGCAGCCTGGGCGGCAACAAGAAGATCAACCTGAACTTCGAGGTCCTCACACCGTTCCCGGGTGCAGGTAACGACCGTACACTGCGCATGTTTGCATTTGTCGACGTTGGCAACGTGTATGGCGAGTCGCAGCCGATGCGCTGGAACGAAATGCGTGCGTCGACCGGCATCGGAATCAGCTGGATCTCGCCCGTGGGGCCGCTACGGCTGGCGTTTGCAACGCCGATCCGCAAGTTCACAGGCGATAAAATCCAGACTGTGCAATTTCAAATCGGGACATCTTTCTAATGAAGAAACTATCCAATCGCCTGTGCATCGGCGTTTTCATGGCCTTTGTGGCCTTCGCGCCCTGGGCACATGCGCAGGATTTCCGTATCGGCTTTGTCAACACCGACCGCATCTTCAAGGAAGCGGCAACCGCCAAGGCGGCGCAGACCAAGCTCGAGCAGGAGTTCTCCAAGCGCGAGAAGGAACTGGTCGACCTGGGCGCGTCGATCAAGACCATGGCAGACAAGCTCGAGCGCGACGCCCCGACCCTGGCCGAGTCCCAGCGGGTCAGCCGCCAGAAGCAGCTGGTCGAGCAGGATCGTGACTTCCAGCGCAAGCGCAGGGAGTTCCAGGAAGACCTCAATTCACGCAAGAACGAAGAACTGCAGATGGTGCTCGAGCGTGCCAACCGGGTGGTCAAGCAGGTGGCCGAAGCCGAGAAGTACGACCTCGTGCTGCAGGACGCGGTGTACATCAACCCCAAACACGACATCACCGACAAGGTGCTCAAGGCCCTGAACGCAGGGTCCAAGTAATCACCCGGGGGTCACCACGTGCCCGTGTCACTGGGAACCCTGGTTGCAGCACTGGGCGGAGAACTCCATGGTGATCCCGCCACGGTCGTTGACGGTATCGCCGCGCTGGCCGAGGCAACACCGACGCAATTGAGTTTTGTCACTGGCGCCCGATACCGGGAGCAGTTGCTGCTATCGCGCGCAGCCTGTGTCATCGCCGATGCCGAACTGGCACCGTTGGCCCTTGCACAGGGCGCCTGCATCGTCACGCCCCAGCCCTACCTGTATTACGCGCGCGCCACCCAGTGGTGGAAACGCCAGCACGGGCCCGTGCTCCAGGCTTCGATCCATGCGAGCGCCGTGGTCGACCCCTCGGCCGTGGTCGCCCCCTCGGCCAGCATCGGTCCGCTCTGTGTGATCGAACGCGGCGCCCGTATCGGCGCGAACACGGTACTGAAGTCGCGGGTGACGGTGGGTGAGGACTGCGTGGTGGGCGCGCGCTGCATCGTGCACAGTGGCGTGGTGATCGGCGCGGACGGTTTCGGATTCGCACCGAACAACGGCGTCTGGGAGAAGATCGAGCAGCTCGGAGCGGTCGTCATCGGCGACGATGTCGAGATCGGTGCCAACACCTGCATTGACCGCGGCGCCCTGTCCGACACGGTGATCGAAGAAGGCGTCAAGCTGGACAACCTGATCCAGATCGGCCACAACGTGCGGGTGGGCCGGCATACCGCCATGGCAGCGTGTGTCGGCGTGGCGGGCTCGGCGACGATCGGGGCGCATTGCACGATTGGCGGGGCGGCCGTGGTGCTGGGCCATTTGAAGCTGGCCGACCATGTGCACATCTCTGCGGCATCGGTGGTCACACGTTCGATTCTCAAACCTGGCCACTACACCGGGATATTTCCTATCGACGACAATGCGCACTGGGAAAAAAACGCGGCGTCGCTCAAGCGACTCGATTCCATGCGCGACCGCCTGCGGGCCCTCGAACAACTCAGCAAAGATCCGACCAAGCCATGATGGACATTCACCAGATTCTCAAGCAGTTGCCGCACCGTTATCCGTTTCTCCTGGTCGATCGGGTGATCGAGCTGGAGAAGGGTAAGCGGATCGTTGCGCTGAAGAATGTCTCCATGAACGAGCCGTTCTTCACGGGTCACTTTCCGCACCGGCCCGTCATGCCGGGCGTGCTGATGCTCGAGGCGCTGGCGCAGGCCGCGGCCCTGCTGGCGTTCGACACCCTGGGCGTCACGCCCGACGACAAGACGGTCTACTACTTCGCAGGCATCGACGGCGCACGATTCAAGCGACCGGTGGAGCCCGGCGACCAGCTGATGCTGCATGTCGAGCTTGACCGCATGAAGTCCGGCATATTCAAGTTCAAGGCGCGTGCCATGGTGGGCGAGGAACTGGCCGTCGAAGCGGCGCTGATCTGCACGATGCGCTCGATCGCCTGAGCGGCGGACCGTGGTTCCAACGTGCAGAACATTCACCCCACGGCCGTTGTCGACAAGCATGCCGAGATCGATGATTCGGTAGTCATTGGCCCGTACACGGTCATCGGCCCTCATGTCCGCATAGGCGCCGGGACCACGGTCGGCGCGCATTGCGTCATCGAGGGGCACACTCGAATCGGTCGCGACAACCGGATCTTCCAGTTCAACTCCCTGGGGGCCATTCCCCAGGACAAGAAATATGCCGGGGAGCCGTGTGAGCTGCACATTGGCGACCGCAATACGATCCGCGAGTTCTGCACCTTCAACATCGGCTCGCCGGGCGATGTCGGCGTCACGCGGGTGCAGGACGACAACTGGATCATGGCCTATGTGCACCTGGCGCACGACTGCCAGGTGGGAAGTCATACGATATTTGCCAACAACACCCAGCTCGCCGGCCATGTGCATGTGGGCGACTGGGTGATCCTGGGTGGATTCACCGTTGTGCACCAGTTCGTGCGCATTGGCGCGCACAGCATGACGGCCATGTGTGCCCTGCTGTTTGCCGACCTGCCGCCTTTCGTGATGTGCCAAGGCCAACCGGCCGCGGCGCGGTCGATGAACTTTGAAGGCTTGCGTCGGCGCGGCTTCTCGGAGCAGCGGCTGGCGGCGGTCAAGGCGATGCACAAGGCCTTGTATCGCGACGACCTGACACTCGAGCAGGCGCGCACGACGATCGACGCGTTGGTGGCGGCCTACCCCAACGCGCAGCAGGATGTGGCCATGATGGCCTCCTTCCTGTCGGGTGTCGCGCCGCGGCGCGGAATCGTTCGGTAGGTCCAGATGCATGCTGCGGCCGCGTCTGAAGGAGCCGGACGGTCGTTGTCGCGCAGTCCGGAGTTCGCCATGGTGGCCGGTGAGGCGTCGGGCGATCTGCTGGCCGGACTCCTGCTAGGCGGTATGCGCACCCGCTGGCCGAGGCTACAAAGTGCCGGCATTGGCGGCCCGCGCATGGCGGCCCACGGTTTCGACGCATGGTGGGCTAGCGATCGACTCGCTGTGCGCGGCTATGTCGAAGTGTTGCGTCACTACCGCGGCATCACCGCCATCCGCGACCAACTGCGAAGCCGCCTGCTGCAGAACAGGCCGGATGTGTTCATCGGCGTGGATGCGCCCGACTTCAACCTGCACCTGGAACGGGATCTCAAGCGGGCCGGCATTCCAACCGTGCATTTCGTGTGCCCATCGGTCTGGGCCTGGCGTGCCGAACGGCTGCAGAAGATTCGCGCCAGCGTCGATCACATGTTGTGCCTGTTTCCGTTTGAGCCCGAGCTGTTGCACCGCCACGGCGTGGCGGCGACGTTTGTGGGTCACCCGTTGGCTGACGTGATTCCGATGCACGCCGATCGGGATGCAGCGCGGGCCGAACTCGGCCTGCGCAGCGATGCGCCGGTGTTGGCCATCCTGCCCGGCAGCCGGCGCTCGGAGATCGAGTACCTGGCCCGCCGCTTCTTTGAGGCGGCGCTGCTGCTGCTGCGCGAGCGGCCCGATCTGCAGTGCGTGGTGCCGGCGATTCCACTCTGGCAGCGACTGATCGAGAAAATCGCCCGCGATGTTGGCGTGGCCGATCGGATTCGCATTTGCACCGGCATGTCGCACACGGTTTTGGCGGCCTGTGACGTGACGCTTATTGCCAGCGGGACGGCGACATTGGAGGCTGCCTTGTTCAAGCGGCCGATGGTAATTGCTTACAACATGCACTGGTTGTCTTGGCAGATCATGCGGCGCAAACGGCTGCAGCCCTGGGTGGGCCTGCCCAATATCCTGTGCCAGGAATTTGTGGTGCCGGAGTTGCTGCAGGAGCAGGCCAATGCCCGCGCGATGGCCGATGCCGTAGGCCAGTGGCTGGACGACCCGCAGCGCGTGACCCGGGTTCAACACCGTTTTGAGGCGCTGCACCGGCAACTACAGCGCGATACTTCCAGAATAGCCACCGATGCGATTGAAGCCCTGCTTGAAGCCTGAACAAGCCCGACTCCTCTGGGACAGCCCCGGGCTGGTGGCGGGTGTCGACGAGGCGGGACGTGGGCCGTTGGCCGGCCCGGTGATTGCCGCGGCCGTGATCCTGGACCCGCGCAACCCGATCGAAGGCCTGGCCGACTCCAAGAAGCTCAGTGCCCGTCAGCGCGAACGTCTGTTCGATCTGATCTGCGCGCGCGCCTTGTGCTGCGCCGTGGGTTCGGCGTCGGTGCAGGAGATCGACGAGGTCAACATTCTGCAGGCCACCATGCTGGCGATGCGTCGGGCGGTGCAAGGCCTGCGGCTGACACCATCCAAGGTGCTGGTCGATGGCAATCGCCTTCCGGTGCTGACGGTGCGGGCCGAAGCGATTATTGGCGGGGATGCCCTGGTGCCTGAGATTTCGGCAGCATCCATCATCGCCAAGGTGCATCGTGACCGTTGGTGTGCACAACTCGATGCCCAGTACCCCGATTACGGCTTTGCCCGCCACAAGGGTTATGGCACGGCGCAGCATCTGGAAGCGCTGCGCCGCCTGGGCGCTTGCCCTGAACACCGGCGCAGTTTCGCGCCGGTAGCGGAGGTACTGCATGTCCGCTGACGCTGTCACAACCCGCGTTGCGCATGTGCAATCGCGCGACAACAAGCTCATCCGGCTGATCAAACGCCTGGTGGCGCACAACACCGCCTATCGCAAACAGGGACAGGTCTGGCTCGAAGGGGATCATCTGTGCCGCGCCGCGCTGCAGCGGGGGCGCAAGCCAGCGTTGGCGGTATTTGCCGAGTCGTTCTGGCTGGCGTCCGCTGCAGCTTGGGCGCCAAAGCTGGCCGAGGTGGTGCTGGTTCCGGATGCCTTGTTCGACGAGTGCAGCAGCCTGGAATCGTCGGCCCGCATGGGGTTCGTGATCGATCTTCCGGCTGAGGGTGCCGCGCAGCATGGCGTTGCGTCGGTGGTGCTGGACCGGGTCCAGGATGCCGGCAATGTGGGCTCCATCTTGCGCAGTGCGGGTGCCTTCGGTTTCCGCCAAGTGCTGGCCCTCAGAGGAACGGCCGCCTTGTGGTCGCCCAAGGTCCTGCGTGCCGGGATGGGGGCGCATTTCGGGCTGCATCTGGTCGAGGGCCTGTCGGTCCTGGATGTGGTGGACTTGGGTGTGCCGCTGGTGGTCACCAGTTCGCACCAGGGTGAGCTGGTGCATGGGCAGACCTTGCCCTGGCCGTGCGCCTGGGCTTTCGGCCACGAAGGGCAGGGGGTGGAAGACGCGCTGGCGCGCCACGCGGCGACCTGGTGCCGGATCTCCCAGCCCGGCGGCGAGGAATCGCTCAATGTGGCCGCGGCCGCGGCCATCTGCCTGCACGCGAGTGCGGTTTCGCACCTGGGGTGAGCCGGCCCGCCACGCCTGGTGCGCCAAATACTCGCGCCGTACGCTGGTCTATAATGCGGGGCTTTCCAGAAAGCAACCGCCCCAAGCGTTTCGCGCGTCAAATCCCCCTTTGAAGAGCAGCAACCTGCATCAGGTCTTGCCGATGCTTGGGCGTACCCGTAACCCATTCGGAGAACCCCGTGCTTTTGTCTCTCAAGGGAACCTACCCTCTGGCCATATTGGCGCTCGCGGACGGCACGATTTACATTGGCGACTCCATCGGTGCAACCGGTGAGTGCGTTGGTGAAGTGGTATTCAATACCTCGATGACGGGGTACCAGGAAATACTCACCGATCCGAGCTACTGCCAGCAAATCGTCACGCTGACCTATCCCCATATCGGCAACTACGGTGTCAATCCGCAAGACGCCGAATCGCGCAAGGTCCAGGCCGCCGGCCTGGTCATCCGCGATCTGCCCGCGGTGGTGTCGAACTTTCGCCAGACGGGAACGTTGGAGTCCTATCTGCAGGCGGCCCATACCGTGGCCATAGCCAACATCGACACGCGCAAGCTGACGCGACAGATTCGCACCCAAGGTGCGCAAAACGGCTGCATTCTGGGCCTGACGGCTGGTGAGTCCGTGTCCGATGCCCGCATCGCGCAAGCGCTGGCGCTGGCCCGTTCGGCGCCTTCGATGGCGGGCCTGGACCTGGCCCGGGAGGTCACGGTCGACACGCCTTATGTCTGGACCCAGACCGAGTGGTCGTTGACCGGTCCCACACAGGCCGGGCCGCCCGGCTTCGGCGAGCAGACCAAGCCGCGTTACCACGTGGTTGCCTACGATTTCGGCGTCAAGCACAACATCTTGCGCATGCTGGCCGAGCGCGGCTGCAAGGTGACTGTGGTTCCGGCGCAGACCAGTGCCGACGAGGTGCTGGCCCTGGCGCCGGACGGTGTTTTCCTGTCCAACGGCCCGGGCGACCCCCAGCCCTGCGCATACGCGATCGCCGCCGTGCGGCAGTTGCTTGACACGAACATGCCGATCTTCGGCATCTGCCTGGGCCACCAGATCATGGCGTTGGCCTCGGGAGCACGCACCTTCAAGATGAAGTTCGGGCACCACGGCGCCAACCATCCGGTCAAGGATCTGGATTCCGGTCGTGTCAGCATCACCAGCCAGAACCACGGCTTCGCGGTGGACCCGGACAGCCTGCCCCCCCATCTCGTGCCGACCCACGTCAGCCTGTTCGATGGCACCTTGCAGGGACTGCGACGCACCGACAAACCCGCCTTGTGTTTCCAGGGTCATCCGGAGGCATCTCCGGGGCCGCACGACATCGCCTATCTGTTCGAGCGCTTTACGGCGCTCATGGACCCGTCCCGCCGGAGTGAAAATGCCTAAGCGCACCGATATCAAAAGTGTTCTCATCATCGGCGCCGGCCCGATCATCATCGGCCAAGCCTGTGAATTCGATTACTCTGGCGTTCAGGCCTGTAAAGCGCTGCGCGAGGAGGGCTTTCGCGTCATCCTGATCAACAGCAACCCGGCCACGATCATGACCGACCCGGCCACCGCCGACGTCACCTACATTGAGCCCATCACCTGGCAGACGGTAGAGAAAATCATCGCCAAGGAGCGGCCCGACGCGATTTTGCCGACCATGGGTGGCCAGACTGCGCTGAACTGCGCGCTCGACCTGTGGCACAACGGCGTGCTCAACCAGTACAAGGTCGAGCTCATCGGCGCCAGCCCCGACGCGATCGAGAAGGCCGAGGACCGCCTCAAGTTCAAGCAGGCCATGACGCGCATCGGCCTGGGATCGGCGCGCTCGGATATTGCGCACAGCATGGAAGAGGCGTGGGTGGTGCAAAAGACGCTCGGCTTTCCGACCGTGATCCGGCCCAGCTTTACGCTCGGCGGCACCGGTGGAGGCATCGCCTACAACGCCGAGGAATTCGAAACCATCTGCAAGCGCGGTATGGAAGCGTCGCCGACCAGCGAACTGCTGATCGAGGAGTCGCTGCTGGGGTGGAAAGAATACGAGATGGAGGTGGTGCGCGACAAGGCGGACAACTGCATCATCGTGTGTTCGATCGAGAACCTGGACCCCATGGGCGTGCACACCGGCGACTCGATCACCGTGGCGCCGGCGCAGACACTGAGCGACCGTGAGTACCAGATCATGCGCAACGCGTCGCTGGCGGTGCTGCGCGAGATCGGCGTGGACACTGGTGGCTCCAACGTGCAGTTCGCGATCAATCCGGATGACGGCCGCATGGTGGTCATCGAGATGAACCCGCGCGTGAGTCGATCGTCGGCGCTGGCATCCAAGGCCACCGGTTTCCCGATCGCCAGGATTGCCGCCAAGCTGGCCATTGGCTACACGCTCGATGAGTTGCGCAACGAGATCACCGGCGGTGCGACGCCGGCCAGCTTCGAGCCCAGCATCGACTATGTCGTGACCAAGATCCCGCGTTTCGCGTTCGAGAAGTTCCCGACCGCCGACTCGCGCCTGACGACGCAGATGAAATCAGTCGGCGAGGTGATGGCGATCGGCCGCACCTTCCAGGAATCGTTACAGAAGGCCTTGCGCGGGCTGGAGGTCGGTGTCGACGGTATGAACGAAAAGACCCAGGACCGCGAGGTGCTGGAAAAGGAGCTCGGCGAGCCGGGACCGGAGCGCATCTGGTACGTTGGCGACGCGTTCGCCCAGGGCATGAGCGTGGAAGAGGTCTTCGCCTTGACGAAGATCGACCGCTGGTTCCTGGTGCAGATCGAGGAGATCGTCAAGATCGAGCTCGAACTCGAGACGCGCACGCTGGACGAACTCGATGCTCCCACGTTGCGCGCCCTCAAGCGCAAGGGATTCTCGGATCGGCGTCTGGCGCGCCAGCTCAAGACCACCGATACCGCCATCCGCGAGTTGCGCCACCGACTGGGCGTGCGTCCGGTCTACAAACGTGTCGACACCTGCGCGGCAGAGTTTCCGACCAATACGGCCTACATGTATTCGACCTACGAGGACGAGTGCGAGGCGGCGCCGACCGATCGCAAGAAGATCATGGTGCTCGGCGGCGGGCCGAACCGGATCGGGCAGGGCATCGAGTTCGACTACTGCTGCGTGCACGCGGCACTGGCCCTGCGCGAGGACGGTTACGAGACCATCATGGTCAATTGCAACCCCGAGACCGTGTCGACCGACTACGACACCAGCGACCGCCTGTATTTTGAGCCGCTGACGCTCGAGGATGTGCTGGAGATCGTGGACAAGGAAAAGCCGTTGGGCGTGATCGTCCAGTATGGCGGGCAGACACCGCTCAAACTGGCGCTCGACCTGGAAGCCAACGGTGTACCCATCATCGGCACCAGCCCGGACATGATCGATGCGGCCGAAGACCGCGAGCGCTTTCAGCAGTTGCTGCACAAGCTGGGCCTGCGCCAGCCGCCCAACGCGACCGCGCGCACCGAACCGGATGCGCTGGAAAAGGCCGCCAGCCTGGGTTATCCACTGGTGGTGCGTCCCAGCTACGTGCTGGGTGGCCGAGCCATGGAGGTGGTGCATGAGCAACGCGACCTGGAGCGCTACATGCGCGAAGCGGTCAAGGTGTCGCACGATTCGCCGGTGCTGCTGGACCGCTTCCTGAACGACGCCATCGAATGCGACGTGGACGCGATATGCGATGGCGAGCGGGTGTTCATCGGCGGCGTCATGGAGCACATCGAGCAGGCTGGCGTGCACAGCGGCGACTCGGCTTGTTCCTTGCCGCCGTACTATTTGTCGGCCGCCACGGTGACCGAGCTCAAACGCCAGACCGCGGCGATGGCGCGCGCACTCAAAGTCGTGGGCTTGATGAACGTGCAGTTCGCGATCCAGCAGTTGAAAGATGCGCAGGGTGTCGAGCACGATGTCATCTTCGTGCTCGAGGTCAATCCGCGCGCGTCGCGTACCGTGCCCTTCGTCAGCAAGGCGACCGGCATTCAGCTTGCCAAGGTGGCCGCGCGCTGCATGGTCGGGCAGACACTCGATGCCCAGGGCATTGGCGCAGAAGTGACGCCGCCGTATTTCAGCGTCAAGGAAGCGGTGTTTCCGTTCGTCAAGTTCCCGGGCGTTGACACGATTCTGGGCCCCGAGATGAAGTCCACCGGCGAGGTCATGGGCAGTGCCAAGACGTTTGGTGAGGCCTTCGTGAAATCGCAGATTGCGGCGGGCACCAAGTTGCCGCGATCGGGCAAGGCCTTCATTTCGGTCAAGCAGAATGACAAGCCGCGTGCGGTGGAGATTGCCCGTGGCCTGCATGCGCTGGGCTTCGAGCTGATCGCCACCAAGGGCACGGCAGCGGCGATTGCCGCGGCCGAGCTGCCATGCCAGGTTGTGAACAAGGTGACCGAGGGTCGGCCGCATATCGTGGACATGATCAAAAACAACGAAATATCGTTGGTCGTCAACACGGTCGAGGAACGGCGCAATGCGATTGCCGATTCCGGTCAGATCCGTACCTCGGCACTGGCCGCCCGTGTGACGACGATCACCACGATCGCCGGCGCAGAGGCCACGGTTGAGGGTATGCAATACCTGGACGATCTGGGCGTTATTTCGCTGCAGGAGTTGCATCGGCAACTCGCGGCATAATTCAATCAGCCCCTCAGGGAGCACCCGGCGCCTTGCGTCAAGTGCTCCCTGAAATTTTTTTGGACGGAAAATTTCATGGTAACTATTCCCATTACCCGACGCGGTGCCGACAAGCTCAAGACCGAGTTGCACAGGCTCAAGACGGTCGATCGGCCCTGGGTCATCGGCGCTATCGCCGAAGCACGCGCGCAGGGTGACCTGAGCGAGAACGCGGAGTATGAGGCCGCCAAGGATAGGCAGGGATTCATCGAGGGTCGCATCCAGGAGGTCGAAGGCAAGCTTTCGGCCGCGCAGATCATTGATCCGACCAGCCTGGACGCCGGTGGTCGTGTGGTGTTCGGCGCCACGGTTGAGCTCGAGGATGAAGAATCAGGACAAAAGGTCAAATACCAGATCGTGGGTGAGGACGAGGCCGATCTCAAGCAAGGCCTGATCAACATCGGCAGCCCGATCGCCCGTGCGCTGATCGGCAAGGTAGTCGGGGACAGCGCCGAAGTGCTGGCGCCGGGTGGAACCCGGCACTACGAAGTTGTCGCGATCCAGTACGTCTGAGGCGCTTCACGCCTGGCCACTGTGGGTTTCGGCCTTGTGGTGGGGTAGTCTGACGACGCTGGGTTTCGGTGTTGTTCCGCTTCTGTTCATGCACCTTCCCGAAAAGGCACTGGCCGGCAACATGGCGGCACGACTGTTCAGTGTCCAGGTGATGGTGTCGACGCTACTGGGAGTGGCGCTGCTGGCCGCTTCGGCGGTGGGGGCTGGTCGCCTTTATGGCATGCGGTCGGTAGTGCGATGTGGCTGGTGCAATGGCTATGCGCGGCCATCACATTCTGGTGCATGGCCCGGCCGCAACCATCGAATCAGGTTTGACTGCGCTTCTTGACGCTGATTTGCTTGACCTTCTTGGCCCGCCTGACCTGACCGCCGGCGGTCAGGCGCTGGTTGCCGAGAACGCGCAAGGTCTTGACTTCGGGGCGCTGGCCACCGCGTTTGCTGTACTTGACGACCTTGACTTCACGAGGGCCGGCGCCGCGATTTTCGTCGACCGCCTTCTCGCGCTCGGCCACGGGGCGCCACAGCACCAGCAATTTGCCGATGTGCTGGATCGGCGCGGCGCTGAGTTCGTCGGTGATGGCCTGGAACAGCGCCTCGCGGGCGCTGCGGTCGTCGGAGAAGACACGGACCTTGATCAGTCCGTGGGCATCCAGGGCGGCTTCGGTTTCCTTTTTGACGGCGGGGGTCCAACCGTCGTTGCCGATCATCACGACCGGGTCCAGGTGATGGGCATTGGCGCGATGATCCTTGCGCTGCGCGGGCGTGAGCTGAATTTGGGGCATGGCGCTATTATCGGCCGAACCACAGGGTCTGCGGGACTGCCCCCAGCGCACATGCGCCCGTGATCGAGAAATTATGGAAGCAGTCATGAATACGAAGACCGAGACCGGGACCGGGACCAAGACAAAGCCCAAGAGCAAGAAGAAGCTCAACAAGGCGTGGTTGCACGACCACATCAACGACCCCTACGTCAAGATGGCGCAGCGTGACGGGTATCGGGCGCGCGCCGCGTACAAGCTCAAGGAGATCGACGAGTCGCTGCAACTGATACGGCCAGGTCAACTGGTGGTGGACCTGGGCAGCGCGCCGGGTGCCTGGAGCCAGTACGCGCGCAATCGGTTGTCACCCAAGACGGCTACTGGCGGTGGAGCGGCGGTCGGCGAACTCAATGGCACCATCCTCGCGCTGGATATCCTGCCGATGGAGCCGATCGAGGGCGTCACATTTCTGCAAGGCGATTTCCGCGAGCCCGAGATGCTGGCCCGGGTGGCCGCGGCGATGGGCGGGCGCCAAGCTGACATCGTTGTGTCCGACATGGCGCCCAATCTTTCAGGTATTGCCACGGCCGATGCGGCGCGAATTGCCCATCTGGTCGAACTGGCGGTCGAGTTCAGCCTGCACCACATGAAGCCGCAGGGCGCGCTGGTGGTCAAGGCATTTCACGGAGGCGGCTACAGCCAGTTGGTCAAGCTGTTCAAGGAGTCTTTTCTGGTGGTAAAGCCGATCAAACCCAAGGCGTCGCGCGACAAATCTTCGGAAACTTATTTAGTCGGCGTGGGTCTCAAACCGGTGGCGCAGGCCTGACATCCGGCGGCCTTGCCGCCAGGATTGACCGCAATACCGTTCTGATACTGTGGTTGTACCGTCGCAAATGCGGGGCAGGGCATCTTGAAAAGCCTAAAATGGCCCGCAACTACCCTTTGGGTTTATTGTCGCCCCAGGATTGGAGCCTCGTTTGAATAATCAGTGGTTTTCTAAAGTTGCCGTCTGGCTGGTCATCGCCATGGTGTTGTTTACTGTGTTCAAGCAGTTCGACACGCGGAGCGCGGCCAGCTCCGGCTATATGGGGTATTCGGATTTCCTGGAGGAAGTGCGGGCCAAGCGCGTCAAGAGCGCATTGATCCAGGAGGGCCAGGGCGGCACCGAAATCATTGCCATCACAACCGACGATCGCAAGGTCCGCTCCACCGCCACCTACCTCGATCGCGGCCTGATCGGCGACCTGATCAACAACGACGTCAAGTTCGACGTCAAGCCACGCGAAGAAGGCTCCTTGCTGATGACCCTGCTCGTGAGCTGGGGTCCTATGCTGCTGTTGATCGGTGTCTGGGTGTATTTCATGCGCCAGATGCAGGGCGGTGGCAAAGGCGGCGCATTCAGTTTTGGCAAGAGCAAGGCGCGCATGCTCGACGAGAGCACGAATCAGGTCACCTTTGCCGATGTCGCGGGTTGCGACGAGGCCAAGGAAGAAGTAAAGGAAGTGGTCGACTTCCTGAAAGACCCGCAGCGCTTCCAGAAGCTGGGCGGACGTATCCCGCGCGGCCTGTTGCTGGTGGGCCCTCCTGGAACCGGCAAGACCTTGCTGGCCAAGGGTATTGCCGGCGAAGCCAAGGTTCCGTTTTACTCGATATCCGGTTCGGATTTCGTTGAGATGTTTGTCGGTGTCGGTGCCGCACGCGTGCGCGACATGTTTGACAACGCCAAGAAAAACGCCCCCTGCATCATCTTCATTGACGAGATCGATGCGGTCGGTCGTCAGCGCGGTGCCGGCCTGGGTGGCGGCAACGACGAACGCGAACAGACCCTGAACCAGATGCTGGTTGAGATGGACGGTTTCGAGACCAACGTCGGTGTCATCGTCGTGGCTGCGACCAACCGGCCCGACATCCTGGATGCCGCCTTGTTGCGCCCGGGACGTTTCGACCGGCAGGTCTATGTGACGCTGCCCGATATTCGCGGTCGCGAGCAGATCCTGAACGTGCACATGCGCAAGGTTCCGTTGGGACAAGACGTTAGCTCCAACATCATTGCGCGCGGCACGCCGGGCATGTCGGGTGCCGATCTGGCCAACCTGTGCAACGAGGCTGCGCTGATGGCTGCGCGCCGCGCCGCCCGTGTGGTCGAGATGCAGGACTTCGAAAAAGCCAAGGACAAGATCCTGATGGGGCCGGAGCGCAAGAGCATGGTGATGCCGGAGAGCGAACGCATCAACACGGCCTACCATGAGTCCGGCCACGCGTTGATCGGGCGCATGCTCCCCAAATGTGATCCGGTGCACAAGGTCACCATCATCCCGCGCGGTCGCGCACTCGGCGTCACGATGAGCCTGCCAGCCGAAGACCGCTACAGCTACGACAGCGAATTCATGCTCAATCAGATCAGCATGTTGTTTGGTGGCCGAATCGCCGAAGAGGTGTTCATGCACCAGATGACTACCGGTGCCAGCAACGACTTCGAACGTGCCACCCATATCGCGCGTGACATGGTCACGCGTTACGGCATGACCGATGCGCTGGGGCCGATGGTATATGCCGATAACGAAGGCGAAGTGTTCCTGGGCCGTTCGGTGACCAAGACCACCAATATGAGCGAGCAGACCATGCAGAAGGTCGATGCCGAGGTGCGGCGCATCATCGATCAGCAGTATGCGCAGGCGCGCAAGTTGATCGAGGACAACCAGGACAAGATGCACACCATGGCCAAGGCCTTGCTGGAGTACGAGACCCTCGATTCCGATCAGCTCGACGACATCATGGCGGGTACCCCGCCACGTCCGCCGAAGGACTGGACACCGCGCACGCCTGCCGCTGGCGGCGGCGGAGGTTCCGGCGGGACGCCCGCGGTGTCGGCCGACCCGGAACCGACTGCGGCCTGACCGGCACGCAGTGCTTGGTTGAATCTGAAAATGGGGCTTAGGCCCCATTTTTTACGTAAACCCCATGATCTGGCAGACCACACGTTTTGCACTCGAGCTGACGCGCCCCCAGGTGATGGGCATCGTCAACGTCACGCCCGACTCCTTTTCAGACGGCGGCCAGCATGACAGCGCCGCTGCTGCATTGCGCCACTGCGAGCAGTTGCTGGCCGACGGGGCGCAAATCCTCGATATCGGTGGCGAGTCGAGTCGACCGGGTGCCTTGCCATTGCCACTGGACGAGGAACTGGCGCGCATCATCCCCGTCGTGAAGGAGGCAGTGACCATGGGCGTGCCGGTGTCGGTGGACACCTACAAGCCCGAGGTGATGCAGGCCGTACTCGACCTGGGTGCGGACATCATCAACGATATCTGGGCGATGCGCCAGCCAGGGGCCGCCGCCATGGTGGCGCGTTACCCGGGCTGCGGCGTGTGCCTGATGCACATGCACCGCGAGCCGCAGACCATGCAGGCCCTACCCATGCAAGGCGATGTGGTGGCCCAGGTCCTGGCATTCCTGCGTACGGCCGGCTCCACGCTTGAGGCGTTGGGGGTGAAGCCGGCGCAGATCGTGATCGATCCGGGCATCGGCTTTGGCAAGACGGTGGATCAGAATTTCAGCCTGCTGGCCCGCCAGCGTGAATTGCTGGCCGCCGGTTACCCCTTGCTGGCAGGTTGGTCCCGCAAGTCCTCGCTGGCCACGGCCACCAGCCACTCGCTGGCTGCGCTCGCGACGCTGGATGTGCATGCGCGCATGGTGCCCAGTGTGGTCGCGGCCATGCTGGCAGTGGAGCGGGGCGCGCGCATTGTGCGTGTGCACGATGTGCGCGAGACGGTGCAAGCGTTGGCCGTGCTGCAGGCTATTGGATAGGCGTCACAAACCGCCAGAGTAGGAAAAAGGGAGAAAAAGACGATGACACGACAATATTTCGGCACCGACGGTATTCGCGGCACGGTGGGCACGCCGCCCATCACACCCGATTTCGTATTGCGACTGGCGCATGCCGTGGGCCGGGTGCTCAAGCGCTCCGAAGAGCGACCAACCGTTCTGATCGGCAAGGACACCCGCATATCGGGCTACATGCTCGAGAGTGCTCTGGAGAGCGGCTTCAACTCGGCAGGCGTCGACGTGGTGCTGCTCGGCCCGCTGCCGACGCCCGGCGTAGCCTATCTCACGCGTGCACAGCGCGCCTCACTGGGTGTGGTGATCAGCGCCAGCCACAACCCCTTCCCCGACAACGGCTTCAAGTTCTTCAGCGGCCAGGGGGCGAAGTTGCCCGATGTCTGGGAGGAGGCGGTGGAGGCGACGCTCAAGGAGGATCCGGTTTGGGTCGATTCGGCGTCGTTGGGCAGGACCCGGCGGCTGGAAGATGCGGCTGGTCGATACGTCGAGTTCTGCAAAAGCACGTACTCGTCCGAGTTGACACTGCGTGGCCTGAAGATCGTGGTGGACGGCGCGCACGGCGCGGCCTACCAGATCGCGCCCATGGTGTTTCATGAACTGGGCGCCGAGGTGGTGGCGATTGGCTGCGCGCCCGACGGACTCAACATCAACCACGACGTGGGTGCGACGCATCCGCAGGCGCTGGTGGACGCGGTCCGAAAGCACAAGGCCGACTTCGGTGTGGCGCTGGACGGCGACGCCGACCGGCTGCAGCTGGTCGATGCGCAGGGGCGTTTGTTCAATGGCGACGAGTTGCTGTATCTGCTGGCCGACGACCGCCTCGGACGCGATGAGCATGTACCGGGCGTCGTGGGTACGTTGATGACGAACATGGCGGTCGAGGTCGCGCTCAAGGCGCGTGGTGTGCAGTTCGTGCGTGCCAAGGTCGGTGACCGGTATGTGCTCGAAGAGCTGGAAAAGAACCGCTGGATCCTGGGCGGCGAAGGTTCCGGTCACCTGCTGGCGCTGGACAAGCACACCACCGGCGATGGCCTGATCTCGGCCCTGCAGGTGTTGCAGGCCTGCGTGCGCAATGGCCGCACCCCGGCGCAGCTGCTGGCCGATCTGCAGCTGTTCCCGCAGGTGCTGATCAATGTACGCATGCAGCCGGGTCAGGACTGGAAGTCCAATACCCGGTTGACGCAGGAGACGCAGGCCGTGACCGCCGAGCTGGGCGACACCGGGCGCGTGTTGATCCGCGCCAGTGGCACCGAACCGCTGCTGCGGGTCATGGTCGAGGCACGGGATGCCGCCCAGGCCCAGGCCTGCGCGGAGCGTCTGGCGCTGGCGGTGTCCACATGACGAATGGATTGTCCATTGCGCCGAATCACAAGGTGCAAATCGTGCGGGCCGACTACGGCAATGCCGACCATGCGCGTGCCCTGGTTGACATGCTGGACGCCTATGCGCGTGACCCTGCCGGTGGCGGCCATGCCCTGAGTGAATTTGCGCGCACCCATCTGGTGACGGAATTGGCGGCACGCCCGCAGGCTTTCAGCGTGCTGGCGTTTGATGGAGCACAAGTCGTGGGCCTGGTGAACTGCATCGAGGGTTTCTCCACTTTTGCCTGCAAGCCGCTGGTGAATGTGCATGACGTTGCGGTCGCGGCCAGCTATCGGGGCCAGCGTATCGGCGAACGCATGCTGGCACTGGCCGAGGATATCGCGCGTGCGCGCGGTGCCTGCAAGATGACACTCGAGGTGTTGACTGGCAATGTGGGGGCCAATCGGCTGTATGAACGTATCGGCTTTGCGTCCTACCAGCTCGACCCTGCTTTTGGCAGCGCGACCTTTCTGCAGAAGTGGCTCAGTTGAGCCGCTGATTCCTGGCCGCTGCACGCCGGGCATGGTCTTCTGACCGGCTGCGGCGCCGGGCAGTCTGCGCCGGGCAGTCTGCGCCGGCCGGCTCGTTGTCTGGTCCCGTGCGCTTAGACGACCGGCGCGATACGCGCACCGGTCAACTGTTCCTGGGCCGTCACCAGTGCCGGAACGAATTTCGCGCCATGGCCCAGCGCTGACGCGATGGCCAGACTCTGGTGCACGGCCTGACCGACTGGCGCCGGAACCACCACCATTTCTGCCAGATGCCCGTAGTAGCGAACATCCTTGCGCGCATTGTCGAGTTCGAACGTCAAGCCGGTGAAGTCACCGTCCAGCGTCTTGGCCATGGCCTGGAACAGGCCTGAGTTGACGCCGCCCGCCGAGATCACTTTGACCAGCTGGCGCAGATCCGCGCCGGCCTTGGCGCCGACCGCGAATGCCTCGGCCGTGGCCGTGCAAATGGCCTGGGCCACGAAGTTGTTCAACAGCTTGATCGTGTGGCCGGTGCTCGGTCCACCAACGTGAAAGATGTTTTCGCAATAGGCCTTGAAAATCGGCTCGATGCGCGCAAACACCTCCGGCGTTGCGCCCACCATGGTGTTGAGCTTGCCCAGCTCTGCTTCCGGCGCGGAGCGCGCCAGCGGCGCATCTACCAGTGTGACGCCACGTGATGCGCATAGATCGCCCAGGCGCAAGGTCGACTCAGGTTCGCTGGTGGATGTGTCGATGACCACCATGCCGGACTTGGCATGTGCCAGAAGACCGTCATCACCGAGCAGACATTGCTCGACCTGGGGTGTGCCGGTCACGCACAGGATGACGGCGTCGCATTGACCCAGCGCCTTTGGACCGGCGGCCTCGACCGCCCCTGCTGCGAGCAGGTCGGCAACCCGCTCGCGGTTGTGGTGCACCGTCAGAGACACTGCAAACCCCTTGGCCAGCAGGTTCTTGGCGATGCCATGGCCCATGAGCCCGGAGGCACCGATGAATCCGATATGTTTCATGTCTGATTTCCCGATTAAATTGACGATGCCGTTCTGTTGTAGTTGCATTTTGCACTGGTTTGTGGTAGGAGCGGCCAGGTCCCGGAGCCGCGGTGATCGCAGGAGCGGGCATCGCCCCGGTGGCAGGCTCGATAATCCACCGGGCTGGCGATTTGGGGACACGACGGGGGCCGGCGAAACTTGCGAAGGAGCGTCGCGTGGGAATGCAAGCAATCAAGATGATGTCGTCGATGGCAACGCGCGATGTTCTGTCGGAGTTGGTGGCGCGCCATGCACAGACAAGTGGGCAGGCCGTGGCGTTAGAGAGCGTTGGTGGCGTGGATGTTGCTCGGCGTGTCCTGACGGGCGAGGTGGTCGACGTGGTGGTGTTGGCCCGTTCGGCCATCGACAAGTTGGTCGGCGATGGCAAGCTGCAGGCCGACAGTCGCGTGGAGCTCGCGCGATCCGGCATCGGTATCGCCGTGCGCACAGGCGCGACACGCCCTGACATCGGTTCCGGCGAGGCCGTCAAGGCAGCGGTGCTGACGGCCCGTACCGTGGGCTATTCGACCGGCCCCAGCGGCAACTATCTGGTCGGGCTTTTCGAGCACTGGGGCATTGCGGCGCAGGTCGCGCCGCGCATCGTGCTGGCGCCGCCTGGTGTGCCGGTGGCCAGTCTGGTGGCCGGCGGGGAGGTGGAGCTGGGGTTTCAGCAGTTGAGTGAACTGATGCATGTACCCGGCATCGACGTGCTGGGTGCGCTGCCCGATGAGATTCAAAGCATCACGGTATTTTGTGGCGCCGTGTCCACCGCAAGCGTCCAGTCGGCGCAGGCGCTGGCCTTGTTGCGCTTCCTGGCCAGCCCTGCTGCGGATGCGATCAAACAAGCCCATGGGATGGAGCCCGCGTGACGCAGCAGCATTGCAGATCGCCCGTTGACCGGCGCCCCATGTCCGAGGTGTCGCCGTGACGTCTTCCTGCCTGAACGAAGCCGACGCCTTGGCGGTGGCCGCAGTGCGGGTGATCGAAACATCCGACCGGGCCGGCGCCCATTGGACAGACGTCGACCGCGCCTGGGCCAGTCAGGCGGCGGCGGCAGCGGTTGGCGAACTGGCGGTCCTGGACGTGTTCGTCGCCGAGCGCGCGCGACTGGCGCTCGAGCGTCTGCACGAGAAATTCCCGGCGCTGCAACAGGGCTTGCACGCGCTGGTCTGGCGACCCTGGGTCGGCACCATCGTGTTGATGCTCGCTTTCGTGACCGGCTTGCTGGCCGACCGCATCGGCGACACGCGGCACATCAATGTGCTGGCCCCACCAGTGTTGTTGTTGTTGGTGTGGAACCTGCTGGTCTATCTGATGCTCGCCGCCAGCGTCGTGCTTAGGCTGGGGCAGTGGCAGATACCGGACCTGCTGCGTGGCGCCATGACATCTCTCGGGGCGGGTTGGCGGCGGCGCAGTGCCCGCCGCGGGCTGGGGCCGGTCGGCCCGTGGTTGACCGCGCTGTCCACCGAATGGGCGGGCATTGCTGCGCCGCTTTATCGGGCGCGTGCAACGCGCCTCTTGCATTTGGCCGCGGCCCTGTTCGCGCTGGGTCTGATCGCCGGCCTATATCTGCGCGGATTGGCCCTGGAATACCGCACGACATGGGAGAGCACCTTTCTGGATCCGGCCATGGTGCAGGCCTTGTTGTCGGTGGCGCTGGCGCCGGGGGCTTGGCTGGGGCAGTTGCCTCTGCCGGATCTGGCACGGGTCACGGCGATCCGTTCGCCGGGGTCCGAAATCGCTGCGTCATGGCTGCACCTGATGGCGCTGACGCTGCTGGCCCTGGTGGTCGTGCCGCGGTTGCTGCTTGCAGCTGCAGGCCTGTGGCGGGAAAAACGCCGTGTGCGTGAGCTGCCATTGTCGTTGGAGCATGCGTATTTCCGCCGCCTGCTCCGCGGCTTTCATGTGGCACCCGATAACGCCGTGGTCCTGCCCTACGCCTATACGCCGGGAGAGCGCGCTGTGGCGGGTCTGGAGGTGCTGCTGAGCCGCCTGCTCGGCGGCGCGGTGGCGGTCCATCATGTTGCGCCGGCGGCCTATGGCGACGATGAAGCCGTGGACGCGGGCGCATGGGCCTCGCAGCCCGGTACGCGGGTGTTGCTGTTCAACCTGGCCGCCACACCGGAGCGCGAGGCCCACGGTGCCTTCGCCGCCGCAGTGATCGCATCCAGCGGCGGTACCGAGCCGCTACTGGTGGTGGTTGACGAGACCAGTTTTGCTGCCCGGGCGGGGGACGACCCGCAACGCATGCAACAGCGGCGCTCGGCCTGGCGCGAGCTGCTTGGCACGGTGCGCGTGACGCCGGCATTCGTCAATCTGGCCGACCCCGACCCGGCGACAGCAGACGCCTTGCTGGACGCGGCCCTTTTTCGACCGGACCTTTCGAATGGATGACACCTGCATTTCCCTGTCGCTGATCTCGCACACCAATGCGGGCAAGACCACGTTGGCGCGCACCTTGCTGGCCCAGTCTGTGGGCGAGGTGCGTGATGCGGCGCATGTGACGCTGGAGGCCACCGCCTATCCGCTGATCGACACACCACAAGGCGACAAGCTGTTGTTGTGGGACACGCCCGGTTTCGGCGACAGCGCACGATTGGTAAAACGCTTGCGCCAGCAGGGCAATCCCATTGGCTGGTTCATGACCCAGGTATGGGACCGGTTTCGCGACCAGACCTTCTGGCTCAACCAGTCGGCCGTGCGCAATACGCGCGAACAGGCCGACGTGGTGCTGTATCTGGTCAACGCCGCCGAGGAACCGCAGGACGCGGGTTACCTGGCGCCCGAGTTGTCGGTGCTGGAATGGATCGGCAAACCGGTGATCGTATTGCTCAACCAGACCGGGCCACGCCGGCCGCACGAGCAGGAGGCACAGGCCGAGAATCGCTGGCGCGAGACCTTGCGCCGTTGGCCACAGGTGCATGCGGTGCTGACACTGGACGCATTCGCACGCTGCTGGGTGCAGGAATTCGGGTTATTCGACAGCGTCGGTGCGGTGTTGGCAGCGCAGCAGCGGCCGGCCTTTGCGCGGCTGAGCCAGGCCTGGCAGGCCCGGCGCATGGCGCAGTTTGATCAGTCAATGCAGACCCTGGCCGCGCCTTTGGCGCGCGCAGCCGTCGACAGCGAGCCTTTGCCTGTCAGTAGCTTGCGCGAAAAGGCCTTGCGCCTGGCCGGACTGGGCGGCGACAAAAGCGCTGGCGTGCAGGCTGGTGCCATGACGGCCATGGCCGGGCGCCTGCAGCAAGGCCTGCAGGAGAGCATGCAGCAACTCATCGCCATCCATGGCCTGGAGGGCAAGGCGGCGGCCGAAGTCATTGAGCAAGTCGAGCGCGACGTGCGGGTCGATGCGCCGCTGGACGAAGGCAAGGCGGCGCTGATGGGCGGCGCCGTGTCAGGTGCCTTGACCGGTGTGGCGGCCGACCTGGCTACTGGCGGTTTGTCGCTGGGTGCCGGCATGTTGACCGGCGCGGTGCTGGGCGCGTTTGGTGGCGCGGGCATTGCCCGCGGATTCAATACCTTGCGGCACAAATCGCAGACATTGATCCGTTGGGATGGGGCGTTCCTGCAGCAGCAGGTGCACGCAGCCCTGCTGCGTTACCTCGCGGTGGCGCACTACGGGCGCGGCCGCGGCGAATGGCAGCAGCGCAGCTACCCGGCTTTCTGGAACGACCTGGTCGTACGCCAGGTGGCGGACCATGCAGATGCGCTGGAGCAGGTGTGGAAACTGCGCGACGATGCGGCCGACGGCCATGCCGTCGCACAGTCGCTGACCGATGTCATGCGCGATATGGCCCGGGCGGCGCTCGATGAACTGTACCCCGGCGCCTTGCATGGCCACCAGGGTCAAGCGGACGAGCGGTCGGTGCGTCCGCACGCCGCCTGATAGCTCCGCCCGGTCAGGACTCGACCAGCGTCAGCGAGCAGGGCATCTTTTGCCAGGCGGTCACTTCCTCGCGCAACAGATGCGCTGACTGCGGATAGGCATCGGCCCATCCCTCCCGGGTGGACAACACGAAACTGCGCGGCTGGCGCGGATCGGGCGCCAGAGTGATGCCGGCAATGTCCGGTTCACGGCGTGCGTGGCACAGACTGATGGCCAGGCGCAATGACAGCAGTTGCTGCACCAGCACCACATCCTTGAAGACGGCCTCGAGTTTGCGCAGCTTGCCCCGGTGTCCGAGCACCAGCAGGCTCAGTCGGTGCAATTCCGTCAGCGCAAAGCCGGTTGCGTCGGCATTGTCCAGAATGTAGGCGCCGTGCTTGTGGTAGTCGGTGTGCGAAATATGGGCGCCGATCTCATGCAGCTGGGCCGCCCAGCGCAACTTGCGGGTATTGCGCTCGCGCTCGTCGGTCGACAGTCCCGGTTGATGTTGCGCCAACTGGGCGAACAGCGTGGTTGCCACCTTCTCGACGCGGGCCGACTGGGCCTTGTCGACGTCGAACTTGCTCATGAGACGTGCCACCGATGCGGTGCGCACGTCGAAGTGCCGGCCGGCATCGCCCACCAGCTCGCTGAGCAGACCATGGCGCAGGCCGCCATCGGCGGTGTACATGCGGTCGATGCGCAGCAGATCGAAGATGGCGCGCAGGATGCTGACGCCGCCGGCAATGATGATTCGCCGGTCTTCTTTCATGCCGGGCAGGCGCAACCGGTCAGCGCTCTGGGCGTCGAGCAGCTTACCCATCACCCAGTCGAGATGGGCCTGGGTCAGCACACCGGGCGGCGCGCCCGAGGCGACCAGCACATCACCAACTGCCCCGATGGTGCCGGCCGATCCGTAGGCAACATCCCATTTGTCGGGGCCATAGACGTCGAGCGCTTCGTCAAGCACCGCCTTGGCGGCGATCTCGGCAACCTGGAACGCGCGCTTGGAAAACTGGCCTGCGGGAAAGTAGCTCGTCGACCATGCGATGCTGCCGACCCGGTAGGACTCCATGCCCAGCGGTTCGGCGCCCTTGCCGACGATCAATTCGGTCGAGCGCCCGCCGATGTCGACCACCAAGCGGCGCTCGGTTGATTGCGGCAACAGCTTGGCCACACCCTGGTAGATCAGGCGAGCCTCTTCGCGACCCGAAATCACGTCGATCGGAAATCCGAGTACTTCGTTGGCGCGCTCCAGAAAAGCATCCCGGTTGCGTGCCTCGCGCAATGTCTGGGTCGCGACGGCGCGCACCTGGCCGCGCTCGAAGCCCGATAGACGCTCGCCGAAGCGGGCCAGGCAGTCCCAGCCGCGCTGCATGGCCTGAGGGCTGAGATTGCGTTCGCCGTCCATGCCGGCGCCTTGGCGAATGCTTTCCTTCAGGTATTCGGTGCGTTCGAACTGACCGTGGTCCAGTCGCACGATTTCGAGCCGAAAACTGTTGGAGCCGAGGTCGACCGCCGCAAGGCGTGTTCCGTTTTGCATGAGTCAGAGGCGGGATGTGCGCTCAGGATACCATCCACGCGCACAGCGCGTGGCCGGTTCGAACGCCAGTGACTTGGTTATCACTGCGGCCCCGATATGGCTGCGGCATCGGGCGGAGTGCGGGCCCGTCGGGCGCAGGCATGGCGACGACCCATTTAGTCGTATCGCCATCGCCGCGTCTGCCGTGACCCACCGAATGTCTCAGAGGCTGGCGATTTCGGAGTGCCGGTTCCAGGCGTCCTCCAAGGATGTGGGCTGGCGGCTCTGAATGGAATTCGCGTCGTGCCCAGCCTGCCGAAAACGGTCGATTTCGGTTTTCAGATCCTGCACCAGTGGGTCGTCCACGCCATAGCGGTCGACCAGATCCTGATAGCCGGTCATCAGTTGGGTGCGTTGTTTGTTCACGTTTTCCCCTATCTTCAGAACGGAAAATTCTAGGTCAACGCTGATTCTAGCGACTGACGATCGGCGCAGCCACGTTTTGCCCGCAAGCCCCAGGACGCTGCGCCAGGGGCAGCGATCGCGGCTGCGGCCGCTCGAGAAATGTGGCCAGTGTCACAAGCTCGTCACATTGTCTTCTTACAGTTGGGCCGTGCAGAAGACCAACCTGACCTTGCAACCCCGCTTTTACAGAGGACCAATCATGACATTGAGCTTCAAGACAACCATCGCCGGCGCAACCACCATCGCGGCCGCTACCTTCCTGTCCGCAGCCGGAGCCCAGAGCATCACCGGCGCCGGCGCCAGCTTCCCGGCGCCCGTGTATTCGAAGTGGGCCGCCGAGTACAACAAGGTCACCGGCGTCAAGGTGAATTACCAGTCGGTGGGGTCAGGCGCTGGTATCAAGCAGATCGACTCCAAGACGGTAGATTTTGGTGCTTCGGATATGCCGCAAACAGATGAAGTGCTCAAGAGCAAAGGTCAGTTCCAGTTCCCCACCGTGATCGGCGGAACGGTTCCCGTGGTCAACATCAAGGGCATTGCCCCCGGCCAGATGAAACTCGATGGCCAGGTGTTGGGCGACATCTACCTGGGCAAGATCACCAAGTGGAACGACCCGGCGCTTGTGGCGCTGAATCCCGGCCTGCCGCTGCCGGACGCTGCCATCGCACCGGTTCGCCGTGCCGATGGGTCAGGTACGACCTTCAATTTCACCAACTACCTCAGCCGTGTCCACCCCGAGTGGAAGGCCAAGGTCGGCGAGGGCACGGCAGTCAACTGGCCGGTGGGTGCGGGTGGCAAGGGCAATGAAGGCGTGGCCGCCTTCGTGAGCCGCCTGCCCAACTCGATCGGCTATGTCGAGTACTCCTACGTCAAGCAGAACAAGATGACTTACGCGCAGATGAAGAATCGTGACGGCGTATTCGTGTCGCCGGATGACGCCACTTTCAAGGCCGCCGCCGCCGGTGCAGACTGGAACAAGTCCTTCTACCAGTTGATCACCGACCAGCCGGGCAAGGATGCATGGCCGATCTCGACTGCCACGTTCATCCTGATGCACCTCAAGCAGGACAACCCGGCGAATGCGACCGAGACCTTCAAGTTCTTCACCTGGGCATACAAGGGTGGGGACCAGATTGCCGCTGATCTGGACTATGTACCAATGCCCGATTCCGTGGTGGGCGCGATCGAGAAAGTCTGGAGCCAGGTGACCGACGCATCGGGCAAGCCGGTTGCCTTGAAGTAAACACCCATCGGCATTGACGCCATCGGTTTCGCGGGAGCAGGCTCATGTCCACTACACTTTCCCCGGCCCCTGCGCCGCTATTTCCGGCGGCAAGCAGGCGGCCACGTGCCAAGACGAGTCCCCCTTCGATGAAAAAAGCCCGTTCCGCGCCGATGGCCGACCGCATCTTTGGCTGGCTGGCCAAGGGTGCGGCAATCTTCACACTGGCCACGCTGGCGGCCATCCTGGTGTCGCTGACCATCAGCGCATGGCCGGCCATTGACAAATACGGCCTGGGTTTTTTGACCAGTACGACCTGGGATCCGGTCGCGGAGGAGTTCGGCGGCCTGGTGATGATCTATGGCACGCTGATGACGTCGTTCATCGCGTTGCTGATTGCGGTACCGGTGAGTTTCGGCATTGCCTTGTTCCTGACTGAACTGTCTCCCTCCTGGCTCAAACGGCCGCTGGGCACTGCCATTGAGTTACTGGCTGCCGTTCCGTCCATCGTCTACGGCATGTGGGGTCTGCTGGTGTTCAGCCCGATCCTGTCGACCTATGTGCAGCAACCGCTTCAAGCCTGGTTCGGCGATGTCCCTGTGTTGGGTGCATTGTTTTCCGGTCCGCCTGTCGGCATCGGAATCCTTTCGGCCGGCATTATCCTGGCTATCATGATCATCCCCTTCATTGCTTCCGTCATGCGTGACGTCTTCGAGGTCACCCCGACGCTGCTCAAGGAGTCTGCCTACGGCCTGGGCTCAACCACCTGGGAAGTGGTCTCAAAGGTGGTGTTGCCTTATACCAAGGCGGGTGTCATCGGCGGCATCATGCTGGGTTTGGGCCGTGCCATTGGCGAGACAATGGCCGTCACCTTTGTGATTGGTAACTTCAACCAGCTCGATTCCCTGAGTCTGTTTCAGGCGGCCAACAGCATTACGTCGGCGCTGGCCAACGAATTTGCCGAGGCCGGCGCGGGAATGCATCAGGCGGCCTTGATGTACCTGGGTCTGGTGTTGTTCTTCATTACCTTTGTCGTGCTCACGCTGTCCAAATTGTTGCTGTCCCAGCTCAAGAAGAAAGAGGGCGCAAGAACATGAGCCGCGGGGCCGTTCCCAAGGCGAATTCCGCAGTGCGCAGCAGGGAGGAGAATTGATATGACCACTGGTGAACGTCTGTTACGCCAAGCAGCGCTGGAAGAAACGCGCCGCGCACGGTATGCGCAGCGCAAGCTGGTCAACCATATCGCGCTGACCTTGTCTCTGCTGGCCATGGCCTTTGGCCTGTTCTGGCTGTTCTGGATTCTGCTGGAGACGGTGCGTCTGGGTGTGGGCGGTCTGACCATGGCCACATTGACCGAGATGACGCCGCCGCCGAACGACGTCGGTGGTCTGGCCAATGCCATGTACGGCTCGTTCCTGATGGTGATGCTGGCCACCTTTGTCGGTACACCTATCGGGATTCTGGCTGGCATCTATCTGGCCGAGTTCGAGAGCAAGGGCTGGCTGGCCAATACCACGCGCTTCGTCAACGACATCCTGCTGTCGGCGCCCTCGATCGTGATCGGCCTTTTTGTCTATGCGGTCATTGTTGCGCAGTTCAAGGCCTTCTCTGGCTGGGCCGGTGCAATCGCGCTGGCGCTGATCGTGATCCCGGTCGTGATCCGCACGACCGAGAACATGTTGCAGCTGATTCCAGCCGGCCTGCGTGAAGCAGCTTATGCGCTGGGCGCGCCCAAGTGGAAGGTCATTCTGAGCATCACGCTCAAGGCGGCACGTGCGGGCGTCGTCACCGGTGTCATGTTGGCGGTGGCACGGATTGCCGGCGAAACCGCACCGCTGTTGTTCACCGCCTTGAACAACCAGTTCTGGACCTCCAGCCTGAGTGAGCCGATGGCCAGCCTGCCAGTCACGATCTTCAAGTTCGCGATGAGTCCTTACGAAAACTGGCAAAAGCTGGCCTGGGCCGGCGTGTTGCTGATCACGCTGGCAGTGCTGGGCCTGAATATCGCGGCACGTATCTTCACCCGGACGAAGTAGCAGCAGCGCGAACCCGCTATCGCGCCGACCGACCATAGAGCAAAGTCAAACACCATGTACATCGAAACCCCCGTCCAGGAAACATCGAAGATTTCCGTTCGCGACCTGAACTTCTACTATGGCAAGTTCCAGGCGCTGAAGGATATCAATCTGGAGATTCCCGAGAATAAGGTGACCGCCTTCATCGGCCCTTCGGGCTGCGGCAAGTCCACCTTGCTGCGGGTATTCAACCGCATGTACGAGTTGTACCCCGAGCAAAGGGCTGAAGGCCAGATTGTCCTGGACGGCGAGAATCTGCTGACATCGAAAAAGGACGTGGCGTTGATTCGCGCCAAGATCGGCATGGTGTTCCAGAAGCCCACGCCGTTTCCGATGTCGATCTACGACAACATTGCGTTCGGCGTGCGCCTGTTCGAGAATCTCAACGCCAGCGACATGGAAGAGCGGGTCGAGTGGGCGTTGCAAAAGGCGGCATTGTGGGGCGAGGTCAAGGACAAGCTCAATCAGAACGGTTCAAGCCTGTCCGGCGGACAGCAGCAGCGCCTGTGCATTGCCCGCGGCATCGCGATCAAGCCCGAGGTGTTGTTGCTCGACGAGCCCTGCTCCGCACTCGATCCAATCTCGACCGCTAAAGTCGAGGAACTGATTGCCGAACTCAAGAGTGAATACACCGTGGTCATCGTGACGCACAACATGCAGCAGGCAGCCCGGTGCAGCGACTACACCGCCTACATGTACCTGGGCGATCTGATGGAGTTCGGTGCCACGGAGCAGATGTTCTTCAAGCCGCGGCGCAAGGAGACTGAGGATTACATTACCGGTCGGTTCGGTTGAACCGGCAACGCAATCAGGAGCCGTCATGAGCGACAAGCATTTATCGAGTCAGTTTGACAGTGAGTTGACCGGTGTTTCCAACCGGGTGATGAAGATGGGTGGCCTGGTGGAGGCGCAGATCCGCACCGCCGTGCAGGCCTTGTCGCAGTTCAGCGTCGAATTGGCCGAGCAGGTCACGGCTACCGAATCCCAGGTCAATGCGATGGAGATCGAGATCGACCACGATCTGTCTTCCATCATCGCGCGGCGCCAACCCACCGCCCGTGATCTGCGCCTGCTTATTGCGATCTCCAAGACCACGGCCAACCTGGAACGCGCGGGCGATGAGGCCGACAAGATAGCTCGCATGGTCAAGTCCATCATCGAAAGCGGCGCGTCCCGCGCCTTGCCGGCATCGGACCTGCGGGTGGCGGCTGATCTGGCTTCGACCTTGTTGCGCAAATCGCTGGATGCCTTTGCCCGGCTGGACACCAGCATGGCATTGACGATTCTCAAGGAAGACAACGCCATCGACCGCGAGTTCGACGGGTTCGTACGCAAACTCATCACTTACATGATGGAAGATCCGCGCACGATTTCCCCGAGCCTGGACCTGCTGTTCCTGGCCAAGGCGATCGAGCGTATCGGCGACCATGCCAAGAACATCGCTGAATTCACGATCTACATCGTCAAGGGCGAGGATGTGCGTCACACGCCTTTGGCGCAGATCGAGTCTGTTCTGCGCTGAGCATCCCGAGAAATGCAGATATGAGAAAATTGCCGCGCATACTGGTTGTGGAGGATGAGCCGGCAATTGCCGAGTTGATCGCGGTGAATCTGCGCCATAACGGATTCCAGCCAATTTGGGTCGTGGATGGCGAAGGCGCGCAGCGCGAGATCAACGAGGTGCTTCCGGATGCGATCCTGCTCGACTGGATGTTGCCCGGGCAAAGTGGCATTGCGCTGGCGCGCAAGTGGCGTGCCGACCCGCGCATCAAACTGGTACCGATCCTGATGATCACGGCCCGTGGCGATGAGCCCGACAAGGTGGCGGGCCTGGACGCCGGGGCTGACGACTACATCACCAAGCCATTTTCGACGCAGGAATTGCTCGCGCGCATTCGCGCTGTCCTGCGGCGCCGTGCGCCGGAGCAGGTCGCTGACAGTGTGGCCATCGGCAATCTGCGGTTGGATGCCGCAACGCACCGAGTCACGTACGAAGACCGTCTGCTCAAGCTGGGGCCGACCGAATACAAATTGCTGCACTACTTGATGAAGCATTCTGAACGGGTGCACAGCCGCGGACAACTGCTGGACAAGGTCTGGGGTGACCATGTTTATATCGAGGAGCGTACCGTCGATGTGCACGTCAAGCGGCTGCGCGAGGCGTTGGGTGACGCTGGCGCGATGGTCGAGACGGTCCGGGGTGTGGGCTACCGCCTCACCGCGATGACCCAGCCGCAGCCGAACTGACGCCGAAAGGCTTCACAATCGGCAGATGCTGCGGCGCGTCTTTCGTCTTTTCCTGTTCCAACTTCTCGGCGCCCTGATCGGTTACGCCTTGTGGCCATCGGCTGCACATCTGCAGGGCCTGATCGCCGGTATCGTTGGCGCCAGCTGGGTATGGCTGACGATCGATCTGCGCCGCGGCCACAAGCTGCGGCGCTGGTTGCGTACGGGCGACACCGCCAGCCAGCCGCGTATCCCTGGCTACTGGGGCGAGATCACAGACCGTGTGAGACGCCTGCTGCACGACCGCGAACGACTGCTGCGTGACAGCGATTCGCGGCTGCAGGAATTCCTGTCTGCAATCCAGGCTTCGCCCAATGGCGTGGTACTGTTAGACGTCGAGGGTCGCATCGAATGGTGCAATCAGACCGCAGCAGACCACTTCGGTTTCGATGCCCGGCGGGACGTTCTGCAACTGATCGGCAACCTGGTCCGCGATCCGGCTTTCGCTGCCTACCAGGCGGCCGGCGATTTCGCGCATGATGTGGTGATACCCGGGCCAGGTAGCAGCGGCAGCCGCCCGGTGCGGCTGTCAGTGCATCTACATCCCTATGGTGAGGCGCGCGCGCTGATGCTGTCGCGCGACGTGACGGCACTCGAACAGGCCGACGCTATGCGGCGTGACTTCGTCGCCAACGTCTCGCATGAGATCCGCACGCCGCTGACCGTATTGAGCGGATTCGTCGAGACCATGCAGAACTTGCCGCTAGGCGCCTCCGAGCGCCAGCGTTATCTGGCCTTGATGTCGCAGCAGGCCGAACGTATGCAATCCCTGGTGCGGGATTTGCTGACGCTGTCCCGACTTGAGGGTAGCCCGCCGCCGCGCTCGGACGAGTGGATCGGCGTTCGGAAGCTGATTGGGCAGTGCGAGCAGGAGGGACGTGAGCTCTCGATGCTGATGAGCGAGATGGGGCACGACCTGCAGGTGAAGATCACGGGTGACCACGAGATCGCCAGCTCACCGATGGAGTTGCACAGCGCGATGGCCAACCTTGTGAACAATGCGATCCGCTACACGCCAACGGGCGGTAAGGTGGTAGTAGCATGGCGCCTGCTGGACGACGGCAGTGGTGAGTTCTCGGTATCCGACACCGGGCCGGGGATCGCACCCGAACACCTGCCACGGCTGACCGAACGGTTTTATCGCGTCGACCGCAGTCGCTCGCGCGAAACCGGCGGAACCGGATTGGGGCTGGCGATTGTGAAACATGTGGCCCAGCGCCACGCCGGACAACTGTCCATTACCAGCGATCCGGGGCACGGTTCGCGATTCGCTATCACGTTGCCGCCACAAAGGGTTCGCGCGGCGTCGCGCCTCACGGCAATTTGACCCGACGGAAAAGCACCATGTCGTCGCCTTTGCCCGACGAACGGCGAATCACGGCATGTTGCGCCCATTGGGCCGGGTCAGGCGGATTTGTGGCACCGCCCAGCAGATCGGCGTCGACGATCAACCACCGACATTCCGACGCTGGACGGGCCGCCTCGACCTTGAATCCGCCGTGGTAACGCAGCGCGGCGACCTGATCGCGTTCGATCAGCATGGCTTGCAGGCATTGTTGCGGACCGACCCATGCCTGGACTCTGGCCACCGAAACCGTATTACTGCGAACAAAGTCCAGCAGCGGCATCCACAAGGTCATCAGCAGCAGCCAGCACAAAGCCGCTCCCCCAGCGGGCAATACCAGGCTTTTCCATATGGCCGCCTGGTGGCGACCCACGCGCCATTTGACCAGCCAGCCCCAGACCAGTGACGCCAGCAGGGCGATCAGGAACACCGGCAGCGAAAACTGAGCCTGAAAGTCGGGAGCCTGCTTGAAGACATTGATCGCCGCTTGCTGCGGCACGCCGGTTTGCATCGCAAACCAGATCACCCAGATGCTGATGCCGCAACCGGTGAAGAAAAGCAGCGTGAACCAGTCGATCAATGACGACACGCTGCGTTGCAGCGTCGGCAGCGCGAAGGCGGCCAGTGTGGCCAGCGCCGGCAGCGCCAGCAGCAGTGCGCGGTCGGCGGGCTTGGTGGTCAGTGCAGAGAAGACCGCAACGCCGGCAAACCACAGGGGTAATGCCAGATGCAGGCTCATTTGGGTGCTCAGCACCTGATGGCGCCAGCGCCACAGCGTCAGCAGGACCAGCGGCCAAGTCGGCCATGTGAACCACAGGAACAGACGCGCCAGGCTGCGCCAATCCTTGCTGCTTTCGTCCTGTGGCAGCAGGATGCGCCAGCCCCAGAGGTCCAGCGCGGAGGCCAATGCGGCTGCTAGCAGGGTCACCAGGGCCAGAATGCCGGCAGCACGCAGCACCCGTCGCCGCCCACCGGTCGCCGGGTCAGCTGTCAGAAGATGCAACAGCGCAGCACCGGAGCCGAACAAGACCGCCAGTGACGGTGCCGCGCTGAGCACCAGTCCTGCCATGCCGACCAGCAGAGCTGATACCGGCAACAGCAGTCGGTAGCCGATGGCGGTGACGCCATAGAACGTCAACGTGGCAAAACACAGTTGCGCCAGGTGTGTGGTGACTGCGTGCGAGAGCTGCGCCAGACCCAGGCAGGCGATCAGGGCCAGGAGACCGCCGTCACCGATGGCACGTGCGTAGTCGATGGGATCGGCCTCGCCGCCGAAGGCGAACGCCACAGGCTGCGCCCGTGAGTTCTGAGCCAGGCCGTACACCACATACCAGGTGGCGACCAGCGTCAGCACCAGCATCAGGGCAAAGGGGATGCGCACCAGGATGACCGGCGAGATCCAGGCTGGTCCCCATTGCACAGCCAGTGCGCCGATCCAGTAGGGCAGCAGCCCATCGGCCGACGGCCGCATGCCCAGCATCTGCGGGTCGAGCCAGCTGGTCGTGCCCTGCGCCATCTCCAGCATGTAGCCGAAGGTGGCCATATCGGCGCCGCGCCAGGGTTCGCGCCCGATCAGTCCGGGCATCACGTAGGCGGCGCACAAAAGCAACAGCGCCAGCCTGGGCAGACGGCGCACGGAACCTTGCGCGACGATGGCGGGGCTGCGATGGATCACAGGATCAGATGGGTTTGGAGCGGCGCAGGGTAAGGATCTGTTGCAAAAGCAAAAAGGGCAGCGCGGTTGCCCGGGCTGCCCTTGTGCGAGGCGCTATTTGCTTTACTTGGCAGCAGCGGGCTTGCCGAAGCGGTTGCGGAAACGCTCGACGCGACCGCCCATGTTGTCTACCGACTTCTGCGTGCCCGTGTAGAACGGATGCGATTCGCTCGACGTTTCCAGCTTGTACAGCGGCAGCTCACGCCCGTCTTCCATTTTGATCATGTCTTTTGTGCTGACGCAGGAGCGGGTGACGAATTTGAAGTCGTTTGACAGGTCCTGGAAGCAGACTTCGCGGTAGTTGGGGTGAATTCCGGTTTTCATGTAGTTGTCCTTCAGTAGCGCCAGCCGCGCCTGAAATCGTGCAAACCCTTGCACGAGATTATTTCAAGCGTACTTGTCGCGTAAAGCCTGCGATTATTGCATGATTCCTGGCGGTAGACCGGCCGATCAACCGCCCCGCCGCATCTGGTCGAAGAATTCGTTGTTGTTCTTCGTGGCCCGCATCTGCTTGAGCACCAGTTCCATCGAATCGACCTCGTCCATGTTGTACAGAAACTGGCGCAGGATACGGGTTTTTTGCAGGATCTCGGGTGCCAGCAGCAGTTCCTCACGGCGCGTGCCGCTGCGGTTGAGCTGGATCGATGGGAAGACCCGCTTTTCATACAGGCGGCGGTCCAGGTGGATCTCGGAGTTGCCGGTGCCTTTGAACTCCTCGAAGATGACTTCGTCCATACGGCTTCCAGTATCGATCAGCGCGGTGGCGATGATGGTCAGCGAGCCGCCTTCCTCAACATTGCGCGCGGCTCCCAGAAAACGCTTGGGGCGCTGAAGCGCGTTGGAGTCGACGCCACCGGTCAATACCTTGCCGCTCGAAGGTACGACGTTGTTGTAGGCCCGAGCCAGACGCGTGATCGAATCAAGCAGAATGACGACGTCCTTCTTGAGCTCGACCAGGCGTTTGGCCCGTTCGATCACCATCTCGGCCACATGTACGTGGCGCGCTGCGGGTTCGTCGAAGGTCGATGCAATCACCTCGCCCTTGACCGTGCGTTGCATCTCGGTGACCTCTTCCGGCCGTTCGTCGATCAGCAGCACCATCATGTGGCTATCGGGGTAGTTGGCGGCAATCGCATGGGCGATATGCTGCATCATCACCGTCTTGCCGCTCTTGGGTGGCGCCACCAGCAAGGCGCGTTGGCCCTTGCCGATCGGTGCAATGATGTCGATGACGCGCCCGGTGACGTTCTCTTCGCCCTTGATGTCACGCTCAAGCCGCATTTGCTCCTTGGGGAACAGCGGCGTGAGGTTCTCGAACATCACCTTGTGTTTGTTTTCTTCCGGCCCGCCACCATTGACCTTGTCGAGCTTGTTAAGCGCGAAGTAGCGTTCGCCATCCTTGGGCGTACGCACCTCGCCTTCAATCATGTCGCCGGTGTGCAGATTGAAACGGCGCACCTGACTCGGACTGATGTAGATGTCGTCGGTGCTGGCGGTGTAGCTGGTATCCGGACTGCGCAGGAAACCGAAACCGTCGGGCAGGATCTCGAGCACACCGTCCGCGATGATCTGCTCGCCGGTACGGGCGCGCTTCTTGATGATCGCAAACATCAGCTCCTGCTTGCGCATGCGTCCCGTGTTTTCAATTTCAAGCTCTTCAGCCTGCTTGAGGACTTCAGACACGTGCAGTGCCTTGAGTTCGTTTAAATGCATGGAGTTACCCGACAGGGGATTGAGAGGGAAAACGCGAACGGAAACCGGGGGGGGCAGATCGGGGCAAGAGGGTGGCCCCAACCAGTAGTTCCAAACCTGAAACTTGAACCTGTTCGGATTGCGAACCGGCGATTGGCTTGGATTATGACAGGAAATAAACCCGCTGCAACCGGAGATCGAAGCGGTGGCGCCGCTGCGGCGCCACGCGATCAGGCCAGTTGCTGGTCGATGAAGGCGGTCAGCTGGGACTTGCTCATCGCGCCAACCTTGGTCGCTGCTAGCTGGCCATCCTTGAAGATCATCAGCGTCGGAATGCCGCGAATGCCAAACTTGGCCGGGATGTCGCGGTTCTCGTCCACGTTCATCTTGGCCACCTGCAACTTGCCCGCATAGCCGGTTGCGACTTCGTCCAGGATGGGCGCGATCATCTTGCACGGACCGCACCATTCAGCCCAGTAGTCGACCAGCACGGGCTGCGACGATTTCAGTACGTCATCGCTGAACGACGCGTCCGATACATGTTTGATGAGTTCGTTTGCCATGGCGGTTCCTTGGTTCTGTGGGTACAGGTAAAGTGGGGAAATTGTGACAGAAACCAACCGCTCTTGCCGCTGTGCGCCACGCAATGGATGAGATAGCCAAAAAACATCACTTCACGCGTGAATGGGACCGTATCGTCGAGCTACTGCACGATCGCATGGTGCAGCGTGCCGTGCATCCTGCCCGAGTGGTCATCTTGTTGCCATATGTCCAGCTCATCGGCGTCGCACGCGGGGCTTGGGCGCGTAGGGCGGCAACTGGCCCGACCGCTGGCGCCAGCTTCATGCCGCGTTTTGAAACCACGATGAATTGGAGTGGCAGCCTGGCCGGCTTCATGCCGGCGCAGGACGACCTGCGACGCGACGCCGCCCGGGACATCCTGACCGCGCAGACCTTGCTCGCGCGCGCCGGCATGCGGCGCCAGCAGGATGACCTGGCGCGGCCATTGATGGACGCCGCGTGGAGTCTGGCACCCCTGGCAGCCTGCGTGCCTCCCGGGCAGCGCAGCGCCTGGGGCACGCAGTTGATGTCCGCGCTCGACGCGCAAGGCATGGCACCGGCGCTGGCATGGGAGGCGCAGATCGGCCGCATTGCACTGGCGTGGGTCGCGCATAGCGCCTACCCGACCGACGCGCTGTTTTCGGCCCAATGCGATCTGCTGGTCATCGTGCAAGGGCTTCAGGACGATCCATTGCTGATGCACTTGGCCGACATCGGGGGCGAGCGGGTCTGTGTCATGCCGCTCCAGCCACCGACCGCGCAGGGTGTGCTCGACTTGCACTGCGCGGCGGACCCCGAGGCGGAGGCCGAGCAGGCCGCAGCCTGTGTATTGCGCCACCTCGCCCAGGGACGCGTGCCGGTGGCATTGGTGGCGCAGGATCGGGTGTTGACCCGGCGCGCACGCTCCTTGCTGGCCGAGCAGGGTATTGCAATTCGCGACGAAACCGGCTGGACCTTGTCGACCACGCGTGCGGCGGCGGCGGTGATGGGCTTGTTGCGAGCGATGACCTGGGACGCATCGAGCGACGTCGTGCTGGACTGGGTCAAGCAAGCCGGCGTATTCGATCAACCGGCGGTGGCGCAACTCGAAGCCGATCTGCGCCGCGCCGGCGTGCGCGACTGGAACAGTTGGGTGTCGGACGACGCGACCACCACGCGGGTCACGCAATGGCGTGAGCAGATGAAAGGCTCGCGCACCTTGCCGGCCTGGCTGGGTGCGCTGCGCGGGGCCTTGCAGGCTTGCGGCCAATGGGTGGTCCTGTTGCAGGACACCGCCGGGCAGGCAGTCATTGATGCCTTGCATCTGCAAGAGAATGCCGCGGACACGTTTGCTGATGTGGAGCAGCGCACCAGCCTGGCCGCTTTCACGGCCTGGGTCGCGCAGGTGTTGGAGGCCGGCAGCTTCGTGCCGCCGCATCCGGCGCATGAACAGGTCGTGATCCTGCCGCTCAGCCAGCTGTGGGGGCGCACGCTGGCGGCGGTTGTGCTTCCCGGTTGCGACGAGGCCCATCTGGCGGCGTCGCCCGACCTGCCCGGCAACTGGACGGCGACCCAACGTGCACTGCTGGGCCTGCCGTCGCGGGAGCGACTGGCCAAGGTGTCGGCTGACGCCTGGCAGATCGCCCTGGGCTCGCCGTACGTCGACATCCTGTGGCGTGCCAGCGATGGTGGTGAAACGGTCATGCCCAGCATCTTCGTGCAGCAACTTCGCCTTCAGTACCCCGATCTGGCAGCCGATCCGCGTGAGTCGCGCCAGTTGGTGCCGCAGGCCTGTGTCATGCCGCAGCCGCAGGCCAGTGCCTTGCCGCTGTCGCGGCTGACCGCCAGCGACTACGAAGACCTGCGCCGCTGTCCGTACCGTTTTTTTGCGTTGCGTCAACTGGGCTTGCGCGAATCCGAGGAACTCGAATCGGAGCTGGGAAAGCGGGACTTCGGCAATTGGCTGCATATGCTGCTGAGCCATTTCCATGTGGCCCTGGCCGAGACGCCGGATGCCGACAGTTCGGCACGGATCACACTGATCGATGCCGCCGCAGCCCGTGCGACCCGCGAACTGGCACTGGCGGAGAACGAGTTCCTGCCTTTTTCGGCGTCCTGGCCGCAGGTACGTACGGCCTATCTGTCCTGGCTGACCGGGCATGAGGCCAAGGGCACACGCTTTCAGGCTGGCGAGGTTCGCCATGAGATGCCTCTGGGCCGCCTGAATCTGGTTGGGCGCATCGACCGCATCGATCGCGCCGCCAATGGCGTGCGCCAGGTCATCGACTACAAGACCGAGGCGCGGGACACGACAAGCCAGCGCATTCGCCTGCCCTTGGAGGACAGCCAGCTGGCGTTCTACGCAGCGCTTTTGGAAGACGACACTCTGGAGGCGATGTACCTGCACATTGCCGAGTCCGGCCCGGCCAAGGCGTTCGTGCAGCCGGACATCGTCGCCTTGCGCGACCAGCTGGTCGACGCCATCCGTCACGACATGGCGCAGATCGCCGCGGGCGCGCCGATGCCGGCGCTGGGCGCAGGTTCGGCCTGCGACTATTGCGCGGCGCGTGGCATGTGCCGGCGCGATTTCTGGAGCCCGGCCGGGCAAGCAGCGGATGCGGCGGCCCATGTCTGAACAAGCTCTGGTTGCCGCTTACGAGCACAATAATCGGTCGGTGCGCGCCGCCGATTTTTATGCGATTGCCTGCGACCCTCGGCGCCATGTGGCGGTAGAGGCCTGCGCCGGCGCCGGCAAGACCTGGATGCTGGTGTCGCGCATCGTGCGCGCCTTGTTCGACGGTGTGGACAGCACAACCGGCGCGCTGACGGTGCAGCCGCACGAGATTCTGGCCATCACGTTCACCAAGCGTGCGGCCAGTGAGATGCGTGAACGCCTGTACCGCTGGCTGCAGGATTTCGCCGGTGCCAGCGATGCGGTGCTGGAGCGGGAGTTGCGCAGCCGGGGGATTGCCGTGAGCACCGATCCGGCGATCGCCCGTGCCATGCGCCAGCGTCTGGCGGGCTTGTACGCCGCAGTGCTGGCCTGCGGCAGGCCGGTGCAGATACGTACCTTCCACAGCTGGTTCGCCGCCTTGCTGCGTGCCGCGCCTTTCTCCATCCTGCAGCAACTCGAACTGCCGCTGCGTTACGAGTTGCTCGAAGACGACGCCCCGGCCCGGGCGTTGGTCTGGCGGCGCTTTTATCAGGCCTTGCTGGATCAGCCCGAATATCGACGCGACTTCGAGGCGGTGGTGGCCGAGCATGGGCGATTTCAGACCGAGAAGGCGCTGGGCCAGGCCTTGGACAAGCGCATCGAGTTTGCGCGGGCCGACGCCGCGGGGCGCGTCGACGATTCGGTGCGCCACTTCCACCAGGTGTTCCCGGCACTGTCGGCGCATGCCGAGCCGGCCGCTGCGCTGCTGACTTCACTTGCGGCTGCGCGCTGGCGGGCCTGGGCGGACGCGCTCGCGGGCGAGTCCAACAAGACACCACAAAAGGCCGCGCAGGCCGTGCGCGACGTGTTCGGCGACGCATTGCCAACCGACGCGCCGGGCGTTCGGTTGGCGGCGCTGCGCAAGGCCTTTTTTGTCGCCGATGAGGACCGCCTGACCCAGCATCTGGTGCGTTACCCCGCCGCACAGGAAGCGGCCGCCGAGTTGCAGACGCTGTGCGCGGCGCAGCATCACCACGGCGCCTGGTTGTACCAGCAGCGCATGGGCCGTCTGTGCCGCGTGCTGATCGCCGCGTTCAGCGCACTCAAACGCGAGCGCGGCTGGATCGACATGACCGACGTCGAGCGCGCCGCCATGGTCTTGCTGTCCGATCCGGTGATGTCCGGCTGGGTGCAGGAGCGGCTGGATAGCCATGTGCGGCATCTGCTGATCGACGAATTCCAGGACACCAACCCGTTGCAATGGCATGCCTTGCTGTCGTGGTTGGGCAGTTATTCCGGCGCGACCAGCAGCGCGCCGAGCGTGTTCATCGTCGGCGACCCGAAGCAAAGCATCTACCGCTTCCGCCGTGCCGAGCCACAGGTGTTTCGCGCGGCGCAGGCCTTTGTCGCAGACGGCCTGGGAGGTGATCTACTCAGCTGCGACCATACCCGGCGCAATGCCGTGCAGGTGATCGATGTCGTCAACACGGTGATGACCGCCGCTGGCGAGAACGACCGCTATGAGGGTTTTCGCAACCACACCACCGATTCCGATGCCAGCGGCCAGGTCTGGCGCCTGCCACCGATCGCGCGCGAGTCTGCACAGGCCGGTGCCGGTGCCGATGGCGAGCCGGTCTGGCGCGACAGCCTGACGCAGGCCCGGGGGGTGCCGGAGGAAACCTACCGGGTGCGCGAGGCGCGTCAGGCGGCGCAATGGATCGCCCACGCGGTCGCCCAGGGGCGCAAGCCGTCGGACGTCATGGTTTTGTCGCGCCGGCGCGCCGGCCTGGGGCCGTTGCAGGACGCCTTGCGCGCCCTCGGTGTGCCGGCTCAGATCGGCGAGAAGACCGGTCTGATCGATTGCTGCGAGGTGCTCGACATGGTGGCACTGCTCGATGTGCTGGTCTCGCCACGGCATGACCTGTCGCTGGCGCGTGCGCTGCGTTCGCCGTTGTTTGCGCTGGCTGACGAGGCGCTGATCGATCTGGCCTTGCGCCAGCGTGCGACCCGGCTCCCCTGGTTCGAACTGCTGCAGCAGGACTGGCCGGAAGGACATGCCCTAACAGGTGTTGGCGCGGCGCTGGCGACCTGGAAAACCTGGCTCGACACCTTGCCTGCGCACGATGTTCTGCAATCGATCTACAGCCAGCACGATGTGCTGGCCCGATTCGCGATGCTGGCGCCGGCCGTGCAGCGCGAAGCGGTGTTGTCGAACCTGCGCGCCTTGCTTGCCGCGGCGCTGGAGGTGGCGGGCGGGCGTTTCGTCACGCCATATGCTTTTGTCCGCGCCCTCAAGGCCGGGGCGGTGATGGCGCCGGCGACCGTGGTCGACGAAGCCGTGCGCTTGCTCACCGTCCATGGTGCCAAAGGGCTGGAGGCCGGTGTCGTTTTGTTGCTCGACACCGATACGCCACCGCGCGCGGCAGAGACCATGGGGGTGTTGGTCGACTGGCCTGCCGAGGCGGCGCATCCGAACAAGTTCTTTTTCCTGCGCAGCGAGGCGCGCCCGCCGGTTTGTGCCGTGCCCACGCGCGACACCGAATGGCTGCAGCGCCAGCGTGAAGAACTCAATGGCCTGTATGTGGCGATGACGCGCGCGCGCGACATCCTGGTGCTGTCGTCGATCGTGCCGCATCGCGATGCACCCGGCAGCTGGTGGCAAAGGCTGGTCGAGTTGGCGCAGCCGCTGACGGTCGATGCCGCATCTGCGGCGTCCTTGCCAGTGTCCGATAACGCGCCGCAGGATTTCATATTGTTGGTCTTGCCGCAAGCCCCGACGCCAGCGCCGCAACCGTCGGCGAGCGGCGGGGCGGTGCCGGCTGAAGCGGACGCTGTCGATCCGACGGTTGCGCGAATCGGCAAGGCCATGCACCGTCTGCTGGAGTGGGGCGCAGTGGACGCGTCGCACGTGGCCGCGGTGCGGCGCGAATTCGCACTCGATGCCGAGCAGGGTCAAAAAGCGGCGACGATGGCGCAGCGCATTCAGACCGGCGAGGGCGCCTGGGCCTGGGATGCGGCGCAACTGTCCTGGTCGGCAAACGAGGTGGAACTAGTGGTTGGCGGCGTGTTGATGCGGCTCGACCGGCTGCTGCAACGACGGGACAACGGGCAGTGGTGGGTGTTGGACCACAAGTCGGCGCGTGCACCGCTGCAGGATGCGACGTTGGTCGCACAACTGACTACCTACCGTGACGCCGTGCGTGCTATCTATCCGCAGCAGACGGTGCGCGCCGCGTTCCTGACCGGCGAAGGCCGTTGGATCGAATTACCGGAGACCAATCAATGACAACAGCCGCAGTGATCGGCGGTGGACCGGCGGGCCTGATGGCCGCCGAAGTGTTGGCCCAGGCCGGCGTGCAGGTGCATGTGTTTGATGCCATGCCTTCGGTGGGGCGCAAGTTCCTGCTGGCAGGCAAGGGCGGGCTGAACCTCACGCATGCCGAGGCGCGCGAGCAGTTCGAGAGCCGATTTGGCGAGCGCCAGTCGCAGGTTGCGCCATGGCTGCAGAATTTCGGCGCCGACGCGTTGCGGGCGTGGGTCCACGCGCTGGGCGTGCAGACTTTCGTCGGGAGCTCCGGGCGCGTGTTTCCACATGACATGAAAGCGGCCCCGCTGTTGCGCGCCTGGCTGCATCGGCTGCGTCATCCGGCGCTGGGCGAGCCGGTGCAGTTTCATATGCGGCACCGATGGGCCGGCTGGAGCGACGCGCAAGACGGCAGTTCGGCGTTGGCGTTCGATACGCCGCAAGGTCGGCAGACCGTTCGTGCCGACGTGGTGGTGTTGGCCTTGGGCGGCGCGAGCTGGCCGCAGCTGGGATCCAACGGCGCCTGGGTACCGGTGCTGGCCGCCCGTGATGTCGATGTGGCGCCGCTGCTGCCAGCCAACTGTGGCTTCGATGTGGCGGGCGGTTGGACTCCCCATTTCAGCACCCGTTTCGCCGGTCTGCCGTTCAAGTCGGTAGTGCTGCGGGTGGACGCTCCGACGGGGATCGTATTCGAGCGCAGGGGCGAGTTTGTGGCGACCGCTACCGGCATCGAGGGCAGTTTGGTATACGCGGCTTCGGCATGGCTGCGTGACACGATCGCCGCCCAGGGATCGGCGCATTGCACGGTCGATTTGTTGCCGGATTTCAGCGCCGAAAAAGTGGCAACCCAGGTCGCGCATCCGCGTGGATCGCGATCCTTGTCCAGCCATCTCAAGAGCCGGCTCGGCATCGACGGCATCAAGTCCGGGCTGCTGCACGAGGTGCTGACGCGCGAGCAGATGGCAGATCCCGCGGCACTGGCCACGATCCTCAAGGCGCTGCCATTGCAACTGAGCGCGGCCCGCCCGGTGACCGAGGCCATCAGCAGCGCAGGTGGCGTGCGATTCGAGAACATGAATCCGGACCTGATGCTGGCGTCGTGCCCCGGTGTTTTCTGTGCCGGCGAGATGCTCGACTGGGAGGCGCCCACCGGCGGTTATCTGCTGACGGCGGCAATGGCGAGTGGTCGGGTGGCAGCGGACGGCGCGCTGCGCTACCTGGGACGCCAGTCGACTGCGTGAGGGAGTTTGTGCGCTTGTTGGCAAGATGGTGCCGCAGTCAAGGGTTTGTGCCGGCATGCAATCCGGTTCCAGCCGATAAAATTCGGTCAGGGCCGATATTCAACTAGAAGAAAAACCAACCAGTAATTTCTGATACCGCATGGATCACCAAAACACCATCCCGTCCCAACTTGGGCCGATCGACACCATTCCCGCGCCGCTGAGTTCCATGCTGGATCGATCCGGTCCGTCGTCAGCGCCCGATGCGGGCTCGGGTCTGGGCCTGAAGCTGGTACTCGCGGCGATGGCAGTCGCAGGGCTGGTATACCTGATCCGCTGAAGATTCCGGTGGCGCTGATCGCCGTGCCGCCGAAAACAGCCCGATAACGCGCCAGCGATGGCATCTACGGCGGAGCCTGTGCACCATGTCCTCGTCGATATTGATACGCGACAGGTCACGCTGTGCACGCAGAATACGGTTTTCGCCAACGAGAGAATGACGCTCTGCCTGGGCGGCGACGTGTTCGCTCTGGATCGCATCACGTTCATATTGGGCCGCATCGAGTGCCCTTTGCAGGGCTGCAAATTCTTCGATGCTGGGCGGCTTTGTCATTGATATCTTTGACCGTACGACCACGCCCGAAGTTCCCTCAAGCTGCGCGTTTATAGCGCAATATTTCGTGCTCGCGCATGGCTGCCAAATCGATTCCATCGAGCAGCCAATGCAGTTGCTGCACGGTGAGTTCCATCACGCGTTGATTGTCGCGCGGCCAGATGAATCGTTCGTTCTCCAGGCGCTTTTGCAGCAGCCAGAATCCGTTACGGCTCCAGCCCAGAATCTTGACGCGGTCACGCCGGCGGTTGCCAATGACGTAGACCGCAGACGCAAACGGATCGAGCTCCAGATCGTGTTCGACCCGCGCGGCCAGGCCGTTGATGTTCTTTCTGAAATCGATGGGCTCGTGGTGCAGGTAAACCGCCAGGTTCGGGTTCAACTGAAACATGACAACCCCGCCAGCGTGTGCAGCAAGTTGGCCTGTGCCGATGTGTTGCTGGAGTCATACGTCCAACTCAGCACCACGCCATTGTCCAGGCGCGCTTGCATCACAAGTCTGGCCATGGGGGCCTCGCCGTGATGCGCCGTCTGCGTGACCTTGACCAACGGTTGGGCTTTGAGTTTGACCGACACGAATGCCGATGTTTGCCGCGCCTTGGCCGCCTTCGCTCTGGCTGTATAACGCCGCTCCTCGTACAACCGGCGCACGTTGATGCCGTGCTTCGCCCCCGGACGTGCTCAGGCCCATGCCCGATGTTTCGGCCGCTATCAAATGCCCCTGCCACTTGCCTTGCTCGGTACCCATTGCATCCTCCTGGTGAAATGCATAGGTTTACCGGCTTCAACGCTTCAAAGGAAGGACGGGGTTGAATGATCGTTTACAACGTGTTGGACATCTTGCCCATTGAGGCGGGAGCCTTCTTTGTGACACGCGCCAAATCGAATATTAAGGCGCGACGCGTGTACTCGGCACCGGTGGACAAGGCCACTGGCTTGATCTGCGATCAGCGCCGACAGGCGAGCGGTTCAAAGTCCCTGTGTACGACTCGCGTGCGCCGCGAGCTCGTTCTGCGCACCGGTCCGGTGATCAGGAGCGGTCGCGGTAATCAGCACTCGTATAGCGCTGCAGATCCAGTACCGGTGCCGCCGACCACGATGGGTTGCGGAAGCAGCACAGTTTTAGCCGACAGCCCACGCCAGGTAGCCCGCCACGAGTAGAGGCAGAAGGCCGGCGCGGCTCGAATTGCGGTCGCCAGTTCAAGATCATTGCAGGCGTCCTGGAGGCACAGTTGATCGCGCGGATCCTCACGCAACTGGGACTGCAGGCCCGGGCGCCAGCGCGCGCAGACATGCAGCACGGACCCTGAAGGCGGCTCGGCTCGGGATTGGTCCAGCCAAAATTCCCCCGCCAGTCAGCCATGAGCAGGCGAGTCCGTCCCAGAGGGCTCGAAGCATGCCGATTGATAATTCTCATTCCCCGGCAAGTTTGAACACGCTCAAAAACTCGCCTGCAGCCCCAGTTTCAGGCTCCGACCCGCCAGTGGTGATTTTCCAGGCGCGGTCTGGGTGAGGATCGAGCTCGCGGAGTACGCCAATACATCACCGATGTTGTCCAGCTGCAAGTACCACAGCAGGCTACCACGACCGGCCGTCTGGCGGTATGTCACTGCGGCATTGGCCAAGGTGTAGGACGAAGTGGTCAGTTGCCCCACGGGGACCTTGGTCTGTGCTGCCGCATGGCTCACACCGAAGCGCGCGCCCCACGGCCCCTGCGCCCACACCAGGGTTGCGCCCAGTCTGGCAGGCGCTATCCGCGCCAGGTGCTGGCCGGTGCTGCGGTTGATGGCGCGCACCACATCGCCAAGCAATTCCAGATCCACCGTCTGCGAACCGTCTAGCAGGCGGATGTTGCCACTGGCCTCGATGCCGGTGAAGCGCGCGCGCACTTGGGAATACGCATACTCCGGCAAAATTTCGGCCATGCCACCCGACTCCACCGAGTTGCCAAAACCGTCGTCGGTCACACCCACACCTGCTCCATTGCCGTCGGTATCGCGGGCCAATCCGGTTGCATCGAGCGCCAGGTAGTTCTTGAACCGGTTTACAAAGCCACTCAGCGCAAACCGGTTGGCACCACTTTTCCAGGCTACGCCCACATCCAGGTTGCTGGATTTCTCCTTGGCAAAAGCGGGATTGCCCACCTCATAACTGCCAGTGGCGATATGCGGTCCATCGGCGAACAGCTCGTAGTCCTTGGGTGCCCGCTCGCTGTACGCCAGGTTACCGGTGAGTTGCCAGCCCGCAGACAGATTGAAGAGCCCGCCAAACGCATAACTGTGCGGGCTGAAGCTGCGGCTGGCCGGTGCAAAGCGCGCGACGACCGGGTTGCCAAACGACTCCACCCGGACCGACTCGGTCCGTGCGCCGAGGCTGACGCGGCC
>Ga0105054_10000376_pt1 | contig 67882 bp, 51 predicted proteins | sample BON02_FD_78091 | JGI IMG/M metagenome (GOLD analysis project Ga0105054, IMG submission 78091) | Freshwater microbial communities from Lake Bonney liftoff mats and glacier meltwater in Antarctica - BON-02 (megahit assembly) | ecosystem: Environmental > Aquatic > Freshwater > Ice > Glacier...
ATTGTTGCCCTTTTTTTCAAAATAATTCCAAATTTTGACCATAAAGAAACGGGGAAATATTTGGATAGTAAAATGTAGTTTTTATATATAATTGAATTTCAGATTAAAAATTAATTTATGAGTACAGCAAATAAAGTAAAAGAAATTATAGCAGAGGCTATCGAGGTTGAAGTATCTAAAATAAATGAAGATACCGCTATAGGTGATTTCCCAAAATGGGATTCAATGGGACAATTAGTTATCATATCTTCTCTTGAAAAACAATTTGACATTAAAATTGACCCAGAAGTCATAATGGATTTAGAAGATGTTGGTGATATGATAGAGGCTGTTGAAGAGCGTATTTCATAGTATAAAGGTCATGGATTTCGAATCACTTGAAGAGAAAATATGGAGTTGGGGTATAAGTACTCCTGAGAAAATAGCTTTAATTAACAAAAATGAAATTTATACATATAAAGCTCTTTTTGAAAATATATGGGCAACTAAAATATGGTTTGAAAAAGAATTTGCCTTAGAAAAAGGAGATTCTGTATTGCTTGGTGCCAATAAGAATGTACATTTTATATTTTCTTATTTTGCCATTCATCTAATTGGTGCGAAGGTTATCCCTCTAGATGAGCAAATTCAAACAGAACGTCTTGATTTGATAATAAACAAGACAAATCCTAAATTAATTTTAGGATTTAAACATGATGGAGATTTTAGATGTTGTGATTATGATATCTTATCAACTATTAAAACAGCGGTTGTTCCAAATCAAATTGATTTTCCTAAATTTAATCAGGTAGCAGATATATTATTTACGACAGGTACAACGGGGAATCCCAAAGGCGTACTACTGACACATGAAAACATTGCTTCAAGTGCAAATAATATAAATTCATATATAGGAAATGACAGCAATGATGTTGAATTATTGGCCTTACCAATAAGTCATTCCTTTGGTCTAGGTAGGATAAAGTGTGTATTAACAATAGGTGGCACATTGGTTTTACTTGGAAGTATTGTAAATATGAAAAGAATGTTTAGAGCTTTTGAAGAATATAAGGTAACTGGTTTTGGCATGGTTCCCGCTAGTTGGCAGTATATTCAAAAGATGAGTGGAAATAGATTAGCCGATTTTTCTGGGCAACTCAAGTATATAGAATTAGGAAGTGCCTCTATGCCCATGGAGGATAAATTAAGGTTGTCTCAGCTTTTTCCAGATACTAGGATTTGTATGCATTATGGACTTACGGAAGCATCTAGGTCCACATTCATGGAGTTTCATTCCGATGCTATGTTTTTGGACACTATAGGAAAAGCTTCTCCCGATGTAGATATTAGTATTAGGGACAGTTTGGGCTATGAGATGAGTATAGGTGAAGAAGGAGAGATTTGTATTAAAGGAAATCATGTCACTATTGGATATTTAGATGCGATAAATAATGACTTTTTCTTTGAGGACTATTTTAGAACTGGGGACATAGGAAATATTGACAATCAGGGGTATATTCGTTTGAGTGGACGTTATAATGAAATTATTAATGTGGGCGGCAAAAAATTATCTCCATTCGAAGTGGAGTCTAAAATCCATGAGTTTGACCCAAGGTTAGAGTCAGCATGTATTGGTATTAAGGACCCTAATGGAGTTATGGGCGAAGTCGTTAAAGCTTTTATTGTTAGAAATAATTCCCTTAAAAGTTTCGATGATATTAATAACTTTCTTAATACAAAATTAGAATCATATAAAGTGCCAGCCGTTTACGAGTGGATAGATAAAATTCCTAAAACGAATTCTGGTAAAATACAACGACAAAAATTAAAGTAAATTATGTGGGAGCCACAAGGAATGTATTCCAAATTTTTATTAAAGCAACCTACAATTCTATTTGGTCCGAACGCTATTATGGGTCTCAAAACCTATGCGTGTTCTAGAGTTGCCGTCATACATGGATTTAGCTTGGACGATGCCTACAAACAAAAGGTCTCCAAGGCAATGTCCGGATTTGAATTAATATTCGTACAAAAAACCTGGCAAGGAGAACCTACATTAGAGAATTTACACCTTACCATTGGAAAAATTGAAAAATTTAAGCCAGATTTAATTATGGCTATCGGTGGAGGAAGTGTAATTGATGGTGCCAAAATGGTGCGTACCTTTTATGAATTTCCCTTTTTTGAAGTTAAGGAAACTAGTTTTTCAATGCTAAACTGGAAGACTACATTTGTGGTTATTCCAACCACTATTGGGAGTGGTGCAGAAATTTCATCTGCATCGGTCATGTACAATGATAAGATAAAAACAAAAGAATTTATTGTTAGTCATCAATTTATTCCTGAAATCATTGTGCTTGATGCTAGTCTTATAAAGAGTGCTCCAAAAAAGGTTTTGTTAGCGTCCATGGTGGATGCTTTATCCCATTCCATTGAGGGCTATATGTCTACCATAGATAACTTATTGGTAGATAGTTATGCCGAAAAAGCAATACAAATAATATCAAATAACTATAAAGTTATTAGTCAAGGTGTTGAAAGCGAAAATATTAACAAGCTACAATTAGCTTCACTTTTTGCAGGTTTGGTCCAAAACCACTGTATTGTCGGTGCAACACACGCATTAGCTCATCAAATGTCAGCTTATGGACTTTCTCATGCTAGTGCAATAGCAATTTTTTTGCCAACTGTGATTCGAAAAAACATTAAAGACCCAAAAGTTAAATCTAGATTTAATCAATTAGCTTTAAATTCGGGGTTTGCTGACGAAGAAGAATTATTATTTTTTATTGAGGAGTTAATTTCCTGCTTTGATTTGTCAGAAGAATTAAAGATTGTTAAAAACAACAAGAAGTCTATTCTTTCCAATAACGATTTCTTTGAACAAGCCTTAAATGATAAAGGAGGGCAAGGAAATCCCGTACCAATGAACAAAGAATTTTTAGTAGAAATCTTTAAAGAAGCTTCCTCATGAAGAAAATAACATCGACGGATACTCTTATAAATATCAATCCATATGAATTGAGCTCTGAACAAAAGAGTTCACTTTTTTCAGAAGCGTTGATGGAAGAAATTAAATTTCATTATGACAATAATGAACAATATAAGCATTTCTGTAAAAATAAAGACTTTAACCCTTATAACTTTAATGGAAATTTAGATCAAATCCCTCCCATTGCGGTAAGTGTGTTTAAAGAATTAGGAGGGAGTTTAAAATCCATTCCGGACAGCGAAGTTAAATTATCGTTACAATCTTCAGCAACTTCAGGAGTTCCAAGTACAGTGGTTTTAGATAAAACAACGGCTAAGCGGCAAGCCAAAGTTATGATTAAAGTGGTAAAGGACTTTATTGGGGCAGATAGAAAACCTTTCATTGTGATCGACGTAAGTCCAGAGCCTGAAAACATTCAGTTTCTTGGTGCACGATATGCCGCTATTAGTGGATATTTAAACTTCGCAAGTGATGTCAACTACGCGTTACAAAAGCTCCCTGACCAAAGTATATCATTTAATTTGGATAAAACCAAGGCCTTTATTAACTCCTTTAATCAAAACACACCAATTGTAGTATTTGGGTTTACCTATATGCTGTATGCCCAAGTAGTACAACCTCTGTTGGATAAAGGCATAGCGTTTGCTTTGCCCAAAGGTTCTAAAATTATACATATTGGAGGATGGAAAAAACTAGAAAGTGAAAAAATTAGCAAAGAACAATTTAATCAATCGATGGCGAAATTGTTCAAGGTAGAAGAAACCCATGTGATAGATATATACGGATTTACCGAACAAATGGGATTGAACTATCCAGATTGTGAGTGTGGCTGGAAACATACTCCTGTCTATTCAGAGATAATAGTACGAAGCCCATCGACTAGGGAGGTCTTGCCTGACGGACAAGAAGGGGTACTTGAGTTTTTAACCCCGATCCCACATTCATACCCGGGAAACGTAGTATTAACAGATGATGTTGGCCTTGCTACCTCCGAACCCTGTCCTTACGGTAGAAATGGAACTAGATTCAAAATTCTCGGCAGGTTAAAAAAAGCTGAAATTAGAGGTTGCGGAGACATTTTAGGAAGCAAACTGAAATTCTCTGTCGAATTCAATGAATCTGAAAAGTTAGAAGTATCCAATCTAGAACTGCATTTTTGGAAAGGAAAAAATATAGATACTTCTAAATCCCCTGAATCACAGTTAATAGAAGTAATACAGGGTATAAATGCAAAAAAAGAGTGGATAAAGGGGCAACCTATCGATGCTTTAATTGGTTTAATTGGAGAAGCCTCGAAAGTATGGTTAACTGCTGAAGGAGAATTGGCGACTATGAAAGAAAAAGGCCTCGCCTTCTTGGCCAACTGGGCTAAACCAGCCCATCTAAATAGAATAGCTACTATAGGACTTAGAGATAATAGGCAATATATGGATGGCTTTTTGCCTTTAAATAATTCTAGAAAACAATTTTTGAAAGCAAATCAAAAGGGTTTGGTTTGTCATTGGTTAGCAGGGAATGTTCAAATTTTGGGAATGTTCGCTTTAATCCAAGCAATATTAACCAAAAATGTGAATTTATTAAAAATATCATCAAAAGATGGCGGGGTGTTTGCTAGCTTATTAAAGACATTCGAGGGCATTAAGTATACCACCAAAGGAGGTTATACCATATTGGGAAATGACCTTCTAGAAACCATTGCAGTAGTATATTTTTCTCACGAGGACAAACAAATGGGGGAATTGATGTCCAAATCAGCTAATGTCCGCATAGCTTGGGGAGGAAGAGAGGCTGTGGAAACGGTAGCCAATTACCCTTCAATGTATGATACAGAGGATATTATTTTTGGCCCTAAAATTTCCTTTTCAGTTATTTCCGCAGAGGTTCTAAGTTCAGAACGGAAGGCTAAAAAATTGGCTAGAAAGGTGGCTGTAGACGCCAGTGTTTTTGACCAAACTGGTTGTGCATCTCCACATAATATCTATATTGAAAAAGGAGGGGAAATATCCCCAAGAGATTTTTGCAAACTATTGGCAGAAGGTATGGAAAAGGCTGCCGTACAAATTCCCAAAGGAGAAACTTCCGTTGAGCAAACTTCAGCAATTCATTCTATAAGGGGCTTATACGATTTTAAAGGAGAAGTTTGGACTGGAGACGATACCACATGGACAGTATTATTCTCCGAGGATCTTAATTTAAACACCCCGGTATATTCCCGAGTGATTATGGTTCATCCAGTAGATAATATTGTTGAGACCTTGGAACTTATTGATGATAACATTCAAACCATAGGATTAGCTTCTACGGGGGAAAAAGCGTTGAATTTTGCAGAAAAGGCTGTTGAAAGAGGAGTAATGCGTTGTCCTGAATTGGGAAGAATGCTTAATTTTGAATCACCTTGGGATGGTCTCTTTTTGATGGAAAGAATGGTGCGATGGAGTACTTTCGGCGGACCTTTAATATAAATGAAGGATTATGACTGCGAAGGCTAAGAAGAGAAAGTACGATATTTTTCACGCTAAAAAATGTGATAGTATTGAAATACTGCAATTTATAAAGGAACATTGGTCAGAGAATCATATCTTCATTAAACATGAAGGTTTATTTACATGGCAACACCTTCAAGACGAGACATTAAATTTTGTGGCTGCAAGAAATATTGAAAAAGATACGATTGATGCCATATTAGGATACATATCAACACAACAATACGATATTGACTTAAAAACCAACGATTATTGGGGTGCAATTTGGAAAATTAAAGAAGGTACCCCCCCGGGTCTAGGAATGTTGCTTTTAAGTTACTTAAACAATAATGCAGACAATGTAACGTATTCTGCCATTGGCATTAGCGAAATTGCAAAAAAAATATATGTTTTTTTAGGATATAACGTTGGACACCTAAACCATTATTATTTTTCAAACACAAAAATAAAACATTTAGAAATTTCCGAAAATGCGAAAATTACTCCCTATCAAGAAAAGAAAAGTAATAGTGTATTTAAAGAGATATTAAATCTAAATGAAAAAAAATTAGAGCATAGTTATACACCGGGGAAATCAATACAGTATCTAGTCAATCGTTATCAAAATCACCCTATTTATAAATACCGGTTTTTTGGTGTCTATAACAATGATGATTTATTGTCTATTTGGGTAATACGAAAACAATTTATGAACTCCAGCTCTTGTTTAAGAATCGTTGACATGTATGGTTCTATTGATGAGGTAGAAAATTTATCCCTACAATTACAGGACCTTTTGGATAAAGAAAATTCAGAATACATTGATTGCCTAAATTATGGAATATCCGAAACTAAATTTAAGGCCCTAGGTTTTGAAAATCTTGATTTTGATAGTGAAACTATTATACCTAATTACTTCGAGCCTTTTGTAAAAAAGAATGTAAAAATAGAATTTGCGGTCAATACCAACTATGATGAATACATTATTTTTAAAGGAGACTCCGATCAAGATAGACCAAGCATAATATAAAGAGATGGCAAATAAAGTAACTATAGTGATGTATCACTATGTACGCGAATTAGGGTATAGTAGGTATTCAGAAATCAAGGGGTTGGACACCAATTTATTTAGGGAGCAAATAGCATATCTAAAGAAGTATTATTCCTTCATAACTATGGAGCAGCTAATAGACGCTCTGGACTACAATACACCCCTGCCAGAAAAAGCAGTACTACTTAGTTTTGATGATGCCTATATAGACCACTATACACAGGTATTTCCAATACTTGTAGATAACGGAATTCAAGGGTCTTTTTATCCGCCGGTGAGGGCAATAACAGAACACCGGGTTTTGGACGTCAATAAGATTCACTTCATTCTAGCCTCTGTTGCCGATAAAATGGAAGTAGTCAATGAAATCTTTAAAATATTAGACCAGCATAGTGATCAGTACGCTCTAGAGTCAAATGATTTCTATTATAATAAGTTGGCAAAGGCAAATCGATTTGATACAATGGATGTAATTTTTATCAAAAGAATTTTACAGGTCGAGCTTCCCGAAGAATTACGATTGATTGCAACGGACATCTTGTTTAAAAAATTTGTTGGCATTGAAGAAGAAGCTTTTTCCAGGGAGTTATATATGAATATTGATCAAATTAAAACAATGAAAAAATATGGTATGCATATTGGTTCTCACGGTTTCGATCATTATTGGCTTAATTCCTTGACAAAAGAACAACAAGATGTTGAAATAAAGAAATCCTTAGAATTTATTAAAGATATAGGGGGTGATGTTGATAATTGGACCATGTGCTATCCTTACGGAGGATATAATGATGATACTTTGTCTATATTAAAAAAATATAAATGTAAATTAGCTTTAACTACAATAGTTAACGTCGCACATGTTAATCCACATAAGCGATTTGAGCTAGAACGCTTGGACACAAATGATATCCCAAAAGATAGGAATTCTGAACCCGATAAATGGTATACAAAAGCTTAATATGCACTCAACAATACAATATATTAGAGACCTTTACAATCAACAAGAGGCATTTATACCTCTCCACGAACCACGATTCTTTGGAAATGAAAAGAAATATTTAAATGAATGTATTGATTCAACTTTTGTCTCCAGCGTAGGCAAATTTGTAGATCAATTTGAAGAAGATGTTGCAAAATTTACAGGCGCAAAATATGCGGTAGCAACCGCTAATGGTACCGCAGCCCTTCATATTTCCCTAATATTGGCCGGCGTAACTCTAGACGATGAGGTAATAACCCAGCCCTTAACATTTATTGCCACTCCCAATGCAATAAGTTATATTGGTGCCCATCCGGTTTTTGTAGACGTGGATAAGCAAACTCTTGGCCTTTCTCCCGAAAAATTAGAACATTTCTTATCTGAAAATACTGAAATGGTCAAAGGTGAATGTGTTAACAAAACAACCAAGAGGAAAATAAAAGCGGTTGTTCCTATGCATACATTTGGATTACCCGCTAAAATAGATGAAATTATAACTATTTGTAACGGTTATAACATAGCAGTGGTGGAAGATGCTGCAGAATCATTAGGCAGTTACTATAAAAAGCAGCATACAGGTACTTTTGGTTTGTTAGGTTCCCTTAGTTTTAATGGAAATAAAACAATTACTACAGGAGGCGGGGGCATGATTATTACCAATAATCAAGAATTGGCAATAAAAGCTAAACATATAACAACCACTGCTAAAATTCCTCATCCTTGGGATTTTGATCACGATATGATAGGGTTTAATTATCGGTTGCCTAATATAAATGCAGCTTTGGGATGTGCACAAATGGAAAATCTCCCGCTAATTTTAGAAAAGAAAAGACAATTGGCTGCAAAATATCAAAGCTTTTTTAAAAACACCTCCTTTCAATATATACCTGAACCTGAAAATTCAGTGGCCAATTATTGGCTAAATGCCATTGTACTAGAAAATATTGATGAAAGAAATAATTTTCTTAAGATGTCTAATGAACAAGGAGTAATGACTCGACCAATTTGGAAATTAATGAATAATCTGTCCATTTATCGCTCCGCTCAAGTTGGAAATTTAGAAAACGCCGAATGGCTGGAGGAAAGGACTATTAACATCCCGAGTAGTGTTAGAGTCTAAAATAATACATGTATTAGGTTATTCAGGCCACGCATATGTTGTTATTGATGTAGCCTTATCCAACAATTTGTTAGTTCAAAGTTACTTTGATAGAACTCAAGTTGAAAACAATCCCTATAATTTGGCATATAGTGGTTCTGAAAATGAAGTAGATGTTAGGGCTGTAATAAAGTCTGATTTTATTTTTCCAGCTGTTGGTGCAAATGGCATTAGAAAAAAACTGGTTGCTTTTATAGAAAAACATGATTTAAATCAAACCACCTTAAAAGCACAAAGTGCTTCAATTTCAAAGTTGACTTCTATTGGTTTATCTACATTCATTGGACCAAAAGTTATTATTAATAGTTTGGGAAGAATCGGCAAGGGTTGTATCATAAACTCTGGAGCAATTTTAGAACATGAATGTATGGTGGGAAATTATTGTCATATAGCTCCAGGGGCAGTTTTAACAGGTAATGTGGAAATAGGCAACAATAGTTTTATAGGGGCAAATTCTGTTATAATACAAGGAGTAAGTATAGGCAGCAATGTGGTTGTGGGAGCTGGTGCAGTGGTCATAGATAATATTCCTGATAACGAAATTTGGGTCGGAAATCCAGCTAAAAGAATAAGATAATATGGAAAAGAAAGTTCTCATAATTGCTGAAGCCGGCGTAAATCACAATGGAGACATTCAACTAGCAAAGAAACTAATTGATGCGGCTGCTGATGCAGGTGTAGATTATGTTAAATTTCAGACATTTAATTCTAAACAACTGGTTAGTAGGAATGCTCAAAAGGCTACGTACCAAAAAGAAAACACCAATAATTCTACCGAATCTCAATTAGCTATGCTTCAAAAATTGGAGCTAAGTAAAGAAATGCACTTAGAATTAATAGAATATTGTAATACAAAAAAAATACAGTTTTTATCTACTGCTTTTGATTTGGACAGTATCGATTTTTTGAACCAACTAAATATCGATTTGTTTAAAGTACCTTCCGGTGAAATTACCAACCTACCCTATTTAAGAAAAATAGGCGGTTTGGGCAAACCAATTATTATTTCAACCGGTATGGCAGATTTACACGAAATTGAAGATGCATATGAGGTTATTATAGCATCGGGCACCAAAACTAATGACATTACCATCTTACATTGCAATACCCAATATCCAACACCGATGGAGGATGTAAACTTACTAGCAATGAATACTATTGCAGAGCACCTTGATGTGGCTATAGGCTATTCCGATCATACCTTGGGTATCGAAATTCCCATTGCGGCAGTAGCTCTTGGAGCAACTGTAATTGAAAAACATTTTACCTTGGACAAAACCATGGAAGGTCCAGACCATAAAGCTTCTTTGGAACCTGCAGAACTTAAAGCAATGGTTTCTGCAATTAGAAATATAGAAAGAGCTCTTGGTCATGGTAGAAAAGAACCAAGTAATAGCGAAAAAAAAAATAAAGAGATTGCCAGGAAAAGTATAATTGCAAAATCTTCGATAAAAAAGGGAGATTTTTTCAATGAAAACAATATCACTATTAAAAGGCCAGGAACTGGCATTTCTCCAATGTTATGGGATAATATACTAGGCACTACAGCAACACAAGATTATGAAGAAGACGACTTAATTTAGACGAATGCAAGAGGATGTAAAAATAAAAAAAATAGCTGTAGTCACTGGCTCTAGAGCTGAGTACGGCCTACTCAAGCCTTTGATAAAAGGGATTGATGATGAAGAAACTCTTTGTCTACAGTTGATTGTTACTGGAATGCATTTAGATCCTAAATTTGGCCTCACATTTACCCAAATTGAGGAGGATGGTTTTCAAATTGATGAAAAAGTTGATTCTGGTTTAATAAATGATTCCGCCGAGGCTGTAACAAAGTCAATTGGCACCACAACTATTGGTTTTGCGGACGCCTTTAAGAATTTAAATCCTGATATGGTTGTCGTTCTTGGTGATCGCTCGGAAATACTGGCGGTTGCTACTGCCGCGATGATTAAAGGAGTTCCAATTGCACACTTACATGGCGGAGAGACCACAGAAGGTGCTTATGACGAATCCATAAGACATGCAATAACCAAAATGAGTTACTTACATTTTACCTCATCTGAAGTTTATAGAAAACGTGTTATTCAGTTAGGGGAATCACCTAATCGTGTTTTTAATGTTGGCGCCATTGGTGTAGATAGTATAAAAAGTTTGGAATTATTAAGCAAGAAGGATTTTGAGAAATCAATTGAGTTCAAGCTTAACAAAAAAAATATTTTAATTACGTTTCATCCTGTTACCCTCGAAAATGCTACTGCCAAAGAACAATTCAATCAGCTTTTAAAATCATTGGATAGATTAGCTGACACCTCTTTGATATTTACCAAACCCAATTCTGATAAAGACGGTAAGATCATTATTGACCTTATAGATGATTATGTATCAAAAAATCGAGAAAAGTCGGTCGCCTTTATATCATTAGGCCAACTACGTTATTTATCGGCCTTGCAATACGTTGATGTTGTGATAGGGAATTCATCCAGTGGCATTTACGAGGTTCCGGTTTTTAAAAAACCAACCGTCAATATAGGTGACCGTCAAAAGGGACGGTTAATGCCTCCAAGCGTCATCAATTGCGATCCTTTTACATCAGAAATAGACAAGGCTCTTAGGTTGGCATATGATCCGGATTTCAACAATAAAATTCAAAATCAAAGGGAAATCTACGGAGATGGAAAAACTTCAGCCAAAATCATAGAGGTATTAAAATCGCATGCCATACATAGTTTAAAAAAGTCTTTTCACGATTTGTAGATTTTTAATAAAAGAGGAAACAATGAACAAAATCTTGATAAATAATAATGAAACCATTCTATCTGCTTTAGACAGGCTAAATTCCATAAAAGATGTTAGTAGGCTAATTCTTTTTGTCCAAAACGATCAAGGAGAAATAATAGGATCATTGACAGACGGAGATATAAGAAGGTCCTTAGCAAATAATAAAAACATTAATGAAAAAATCGATTCCGTTTGCAACAAGAATTTTACATTCATCGAAGAGGGCTATTCGTTTATAAATCTGAATGAATATCGCGAAAGAAATTTGAAAATTTTACCTGTGCTCAACGAAAAGAAACAGTTTGTCGAGATGCTCGATTTAGATAAAATAAAGGCTGTTTTGCCCTTGGAATGCATGATTATGGCAGGAGGAAGAGGAAAGCGACTTAGCCCCTTGACCGATACCATTCCAAAACCGATGTTACCCCTAGGAGGTAAACCCATAATTGAGCATAATATAGATCGACTGATATCTTTTGGAATTAAAAAGATCTATATTTCCGTGAAGTATTTGGGAGAACAAATACAGGATTACTTTGGAGATGGTAGTTCGAAAGGAATCTCCATAGAATATATCTGGGAGAAGAAATCTTTGGGAACAGCGGGTGCACTTTCTTTAGTCGAAAAATTCAATTCTTCTCATATTTTATTAATGAATAGTGATTTGTTTACCAATGTAGACTTTCAAGATTTATTTTTAACGCTGATGAACTCAGATGCTGAAATGGCCGTTGCTTCTACAGAATATAAGATAGACGTTCCTTATGCGGTCTTTGAGACCAATGGGGAGTACGTAAAAGATTTTATGGAGAAACCATCATTTATTTATCAGTCCAATGCAGGTATTTATATTCTAAAAAGAGAACTTATTGACGAAATTCCAAAAAACGAATTTTACGATATTACGGATTTAATGGAAAAAATAGTAAACGACAGTAGAAAATTAATTTATAATCCAATACTTGGTTTTTGGATAGATATCGGTAAACCTGTCGATTATGAGTATGCCAAGAATTTCATTAAACACTTACAACATTAAATGGAACAAATATTAATAACATTATGTGCTAGAGGTGGGTCAAAGGGAATTCCTGGTAAAAATATTAAAATTCTAAATGGCCGAACGGTAATAGATTATTCCGTTAAACATGCATTGGAATTTTCAAAATTATATAACAATGTTGATATTGCCCTTTCCACGGATAGCAATGAAATAATCGCCGTGGCGGCAGAATCTGGACTAACAACGGAATATATTCGTCCGGATTTCCTAGCTAATGACAGGGTGGGCAAAATTGAGGTATTAAAACATGTCCTGAATTACGAAGAAGAAAAAAGAAATAAAAAATATGATATGTTATTAGATCTTGATGTTTCCTCCCCTTTAAGAAACATTAAGGACCTGGTAGAAGCCTATAAAATATTTAAGGACAATAATGACGCATTAAACATATTTTCGGTATCTAAACCACATAAAAATCCATATTTCAATGTAGTGGAGTTAAAAGAAGATGGTTTTTGTAAATTGGTAAAGGAAAATAATAGTAAGACTAGACAAGCTGCTCCAATAGTTTATGACATGAATGCTTCATTTTACTTTTATAGAAAATCCTTCTTTGATCAAAATTTAAAATCTGCAATAACAAATAAGAGTCTTTTATTCTTAATGGATCATATTTGTTTTGACCTAGATGAGCCTTTGGATTTTGACATCATGGAATACCTGCTTAAAAATAATAAATTAGATATCGAAATATGAAAGTTCTAATTGTTGGACTAGGCTCAATTGCCAAGAAACATATCAAAGTGCTAACGGAATTAGTGAAAACCGTAGAATTTTATGCATTGCGATCCAACAAAAATGCTTCAGTATATGAGGAAGTCATAAATATTTATGATTGGAATGTAATTAGAAATATAGACTTCCATTTTGTTCTAGTCACTAGCCCGTCTGCATTGCATTTGACCCATCTAAGGGAGTTGAGTGAATTAAATATTCCTATGATGGTCGAGAAGCCATTTCTGATTAATTTAAATCAAATTAAGGAATTTGAAAAATTGAGATTCAACAACCAACTAATCTATGCGGCATGCAACTTGCGATTTCACCCTGTAATAGTTTTTATAAAAGAATATTTAACACATAATCCCTCCAAAGTAAACGAAGTCAATGCATATTGTGGGTCCTATTCACCGGCATGGCGACCCGACCAAGACTATAGAGAGATTTACAGTTCCAAAAATGAATTGGGTGGTGGGGTACATTTAGACCTTATACATGAGCCAGATTATCTTATCTATCTTTTTGGAGAACCAATGTCTGTAGAAATCAGCAATCGAAAAGTATCCAATTTGGAAATAGACACTGTAGATTCCTCACATTATTTATTTCAGTATAACAATTTTCAAGCTGAAATTACTCTTAATTATTTTAGAAAAGACACTAAAAGAACCTTGGAAATAGTAAGAGAAAAGGATACCTTATTAGTGAATTTTATGGAGAATAGTGTGGTTGATCTAGTTAATAATATCGAACTGTTTAAAGAAGAAATACCATCCATATATATTACTTATAAAAAACAAATGGAGTATTTTCTATCGTGTATTGAAAATAACACTTTACCAATGAATTCTCCAAAGGAAGCAATTGTAATATTAAAATGTGTTTTATGATTTTAAAAGATAAAGTAATTTTAGTAACAGGGGGCTCTGGATTATTGGGCAGGTCTTTTATTGATAATATTCATAAAAAAGGTGGAGTTGCCGTTAATTTGGATATTAATAACATTGACAATCAAGAAAAATCTATCTTTCAACTTGATATAACTGATGATTCGTCTATTAAAAATGTTATTCAATCGGTTATGGCAAAATATGGTCAAATAGATGGCCTTGTAAACAACGCCTATCCAAGAACTACAGATTGGGGCAATAGTTTTGAAAATGTATCACCAGCTTCATTTAGCAATAATGTTGATATGCAGTTAAGCAGGATATTTGCCATTTCAAAACCAGTGCTTGATATAATGAAAAGGCAAAACTCAGGTTCAATAGTGCACATTGCCTCTGTTTATGGTATTGTAGGAAACGATTTTACCGTTTATGAAAACACAGACCTATCTTCCCCTGTAGCGTATTCAGCAATAAAGGGAGGCCTTATTAACCTAAGTCGTTATCTTGCTTCCTATTTTGGAAAATTTAATGTTCGTTCCAATTGTGTTTCCCCCGGGGGTATTTTTGACAATCAAAACCCAACCTTCGTACGACAATATGAAGACAAAGTACCAATGAAGCGCATGGGAAATCCTGAAGACATTGCACCCGCCGTCTCTTTTTTACTTTCTGATGAGGCCAAATATATTACTGGTCAAAATATAGCCGTTGATGGGGGATGGACAGCAGTCTAAGTAAAAAACAAAAGCTTTTGTACAACAGACATCCTAGATAAAATTTATTACGCCTATATTAAATTTTTGGAATATAGATATGCTTTTTACGCTCCAGGATCTTAACCTGCTCAAGTAACTATTTATAATATTTTAGCAAAATTTTTTAAATGAAAATTAAAGGAATAAAAGGTTATCAAATCCTTATAGCTTTTACAGTTATAATTTTATTCTTTCAAATTAGGAAGCGAAACGCTCAATTGGTACTAATAGAAAACCACCGTGATGCAATAGCCAAAGCAAATTCTCCCTATGTTAAATTGCTAAATCAATTTCCTGTTTATAAGGACAGTATATTTTCCATATATATATCAAAAATCGAAGATAAAAATAAGATTATCTTTGTTGCAAAAGATTCATTAACTGAAGTGCAAAAAGAAAGTGATTTTTTTGTACATATATATCCCAAGAACAAAAACCTATTAAAAAATAACATTAATCACTTGGCATTTAATTTTAAAAATAATACATCTTCATTCGTTTTTTGGGAAAACAAGTATTTTTATGCAGAAACAAACCTTCCCAATTTTACAATTGAAAAAATAAATTTGGGCCAGTATAATTATAGGGGAAACAACCTAATTAACTGGAATATCTCTAATATTTTGAGAGATGATTCCATTGCAAAAATAATCAAGGAAAATAATGAAAAAGTTGAAGTTTTCGAAAATATAGAAGAATCTTATTAAGTTTTTTATGGTAGGATTAATAGATAAAATTAAATTTGACATCAATTCAGACAGACTGGGACCAGACTGTCCTTTTACACATTGGCAACTTTTTTTCAAAAAATCTATGAAAAGACTTTGCAAAAAAAAACTGGCCTACTTTGGAAATGATTCTGAAATTAGACCTTTTTCTTATATTATTAATTGCTCAAAAATAAGCATAGGAAATAGAGTTATTATTAGACCCAACACTATGTTATTTGCCGATGTACGCTATCCGGATAATGGTAAAATAATCATAGAAGACGATGTTATGATCGGTTCAGGTGTTCATATATACGTTTCAAACCACAAATACGGACAGCCAAATACTCCAATTATTGATCAAGGGTCCTTTGAACCATACAATACAATCTTAAAAAAAGGTTGTTGGGTTGGTGCCAATAGCATCTTATTACCTGGTGTAACTATAGGAGAAAATAGTATTGTGGGTGCGGGAAGTATTGTGACCAAACAGGTCGAGAAGAATGTAATAGTTGCGGGAAATCCGGCAAAAATAATTAAATACCTACCTTGAGAAATAGCATTGAGAGTATTTTAACACGAGGTGTATCCATTGGGTCAAAATTTTTACTTTTAGGTTATTTGGCAAAAATATTAACTCTGGAAGATTATGGAAGCTTTCAACTGATAAGCTATTTTATTTTTATTTCCACTATGATATTTGGACTCGAATATTATAATATAAGTAATAGACAATTAGCGGAGAATCCAAGTCAAAAATCAGTTTTTAATGAGCATCTAAATTTCTTCATTACTCTTTCACCTATAGTATTTGCCCTTCAGATTGTTATTGTTTTTACAATATTGCCCAAACAACTATTGACACTGAAAAACATTGTCTTTGTACTGGCCATAAGTATATTCGATTATTTCTCCCAAGAAGTTTATCGATATTTAATGATCAGTAAGGAATATAGAAGCGGTAATATTCAACTTATTTATAAAAGTTCAATTTTTCTTATACTGATTATTGCCTATGCCATTATATTTAATTCTCTAAACTTTAACAATATTCTGTTATTAATGTTGATATCTTATTTGTTACTGTTCTTACTGGCAACATTAAGTTTCAGCAAAAAAATATATAATTTTCAGATAAAGCATCTAAAGTTTTTAAGTTTTTTAGAATTAAAAAAAAAAATCAATGTCTTGTGGCCATTTATAGTTTTGGCCCTATTTATTAAGGGAATAGAGTTTTCCGATAAATTTATTATTGGAAAAAAAATAGGTCTGGAAGCCGCTGGCATATACTCCTTTGTTTTTTCAATGGCCTCAATAATCAATGTCTTTATTGTTAGTGGGTTCTATATCATTTATCTTCCGCAATTGATAAATAGTTTTAGGACTGATCATAAGAAATTCAAAAAGGAGTTAATAAAATTTGGGGTGTACACTATAGGATTTAGTCTTCTATTGGGAGCAGGAGTGATATTTGGGAGCGGATTTGTTTTTGAGATTATCGGGAAAACAGAATTCCTAGATCATTTGGAACTACTTTATATCTTGGTGGCTGGATTCATACTTTATAATATTTCCTTAATTCCACATCTTTTTTTATATGTTTGCCATGCGGAAAGGGCCATAACCTTGGTAATGGGCCTAGCTTTTTTTCTTAATCTGTTCCTGAATTTCTTACTTGTTAATAAATTTGATATTCTTGGGTCTGCATATAGTTTTTTGGCAACTTATATTGTTATTTTAATTTTTAAATCTATTTGGGCATATTTTAAATGGCGGAAATTAATTGCTTAATTGTATTTGAAAGTACAATGAATAAAAGGTATACAGAAATGGCCTCTATTCATGGTATAGAACCATATTTCGTAAACTTAAACAATAACTTACATGCCAATCCATTAATTAATACCTTAAACAGATTAAGAACCAAAAAGCAATTAAATGAGAAAATCAAGGGCCTTGTTAGTTTTATTGATTCGCAAAATATTACGAATATTTATTTATCCAACGCAGAAGGTTATGTAAGTAATAATATAATATTTGCTCTCCGAAAAAAATTTCCAAAGAAAAAATTTATTGCCTTACAACATGGCCTTTTTCCATTGAGGTATTCTCGCAATAAAGAATATTTGAGAAGAATTATTAATCAAATAAGTCATCTAGTCACTGGCGTCTTCGTCTTTGGTGAGGGATTTGGAGGTATAAAATTAGACCAATATTATGTTTATTCCGATCGAGAAAGAGATTTTTTGTTAAATAAAAAAGGGTGGAATAAAGAGAATGTAGTAGTAAATATTAGATTTATTAAAGCAGAACTCTATAACGGATTTCTTAAGAATGAAAATAAGCAAAAGGAGAATACCGCTTTGTTTCTTCTTCAGGGTTTGGCCCTTGTGGGGTCATGCTCGAAACAGACTGAATTATTTCTTATTGAATCGATTATTAATTATCTCTCTAAAATATATAAGGAGGTACTGATAAAAGAGCATCCTTCTTGCGCTGGAAGACTATATACCATCAACTTGCCTCAAAACACTAAGATTATTAGCTCAATAAACGAAGGATTTGAGAAATCTAAAACTGCTTATAGTTTTTTTTCGACAAGCTTGATAGATGCAAAGGTTTTTGATATTGAAACAATTGGCATATATTCCAAACGAATTAAGGTAGATGAAGAAGTCTATAAAAATTTTGATAAAAGGATAAATTTTGAAGACATTATTGATTCTTAAATTTATATTGGCCTCGTTATTAATTACAATCCCCTTGAATTTTGTTATTTTCGATGGGATAGGAAATCTATATTTATCTACCATTTCCATTTTTCTAACATTTGTTCTCATATTTTTCCTATCAAAAGGAATTTTAATTGCAAAAGTGCACTCCCTTTTGGCATTGTTTTTATTTTTTTTTTTATTACTCACCACTGGATTTAATTTAGTTTTTGACGGATTTATTCTAATAAAAAAGCAAAGTGTTTTTGCCCTTATCTATATGCAAAACATTTTAGCCTTTGTCCTCGCATATTATTTAATTGAGAAATTAACTTTAGGTTTTTTTTATAAAGTCTTTCTGTGGGTTGTTTTTGTTGCCACATTAAGAATATTCTTTGAAGAAATTGAACATGTATTCTCTTTTAGTGAAGTCAGGGGAAGCCGTATTGAAGCATTGTTTGCGGGTGGAGTAAACAATTTTGCATTAATTGTAGGTCTAGCACTAATCATAAGTTTTTATACGATTAAAAATAAAAACCTGAAGATAGGGTTATGTCTCTATTGGTTCATGATCATTGTTTTCACTATGTCCAGGGGGGCACTACTGGGTATTGTGTTCACTTTAATCATATTGGGCCTATACGATGTTAATAAAAAAACATTGACCCTTCTCTTGAAAACCTCATTTATTATAACGGTATTTGGTGTTATCGCAATATATTACTTTGACAAATCGGAGATAGTTATTGAACAATTGGAGAATAGGTTTTTAAGTGTTTTTACAGGAGATTCCAGCATAAAACATGCCTCATCAGGAAGAGGTTTAATATTAACTGATCTATTCAATAACCACATCAAAAAATCTTCAATTTATGAACATTTATTCGGTCACGGGATGGGTAGCATAGATTTCATGGTGAACAAAGCCAGTTACGAATCTTCCCATAATATTATCGTGGATTTATTTTTCAGGAATGGGTTGGTATTTACCCTACTTTACATACTACTATTTATTCATATCCTCTTGAAATTTCTGTCCCATAGGTCAGAATCAAACTTGCTACTGTTTGGAGTTTTTGTATTTCTTCATTTTGAATTATTGTTTAATCCTTTTGTTTTTGCTGCACAAACGGGATGGATTTATACATTCTTTCTCGCTCTCTTTTTGATTAATTTTAATAAACCACAAGATGAACATGTTCAGTCGAGTCGAATATCCAAATAAAATAAATTGAAGAACCTAAAGTCTAAATATATACTTCCAATTCTTGTGGGGTTATTGCCCCTGGCTGTAATTTTTATCAATGAAAAATTCGCACCATATATTATTCTAGGTATTGTACTATCCACTTTTTTTGAGAAGAACGTAAAAAACAACTTTCTCGAAAACCAAAGGTTGCTGTTACCATTTGTTTTTTATGTTTTAACATTTGTTCTCTTTACAATTGTTTCCTCAGATATTAAGGCATCATCCAAAGTGTTAGAAAGGCAAATTTCGATGATTTTAATTCCTATAGTAATGTTTTCTTCCTCTTGGAATAAGGAAAGATTAATCCTTATATTAAAATTTTATCTAACTAGTTTAACCGTTATATTCTTCTTATCAATAATTAAACTTTTTTGGTTTATTTTTAATTATAGTGATTGGATTCAAACAATGAATGCAAGCAGCAACAGTTATACTTATGTTCAATTTAAATTTCCCCACCTGATTGGGGCTCATCCTACATATTGGAGTTATTTGTTAATAGTTGCAAACTTATTTTTGTTATCCAATAACTATCTAAAAATATTTTCAAAAAAAGGAATAATAATATTAATGCTAATTATTTTCAATTGTAATTTACTTATTCTTTCAGCTAGAACTCCACTTTTAATAAATGTCCTTATCCATGTTTGGGCTCTATTTTTATATTTTAGGAAAAACACAATATCTTCCAGAAAATTAATTAGTATTATTTCTTTAGCTTTGTTTGGAGCGATACTTTTCTTTAATATCCCATTGTTAAGAGCAAAAATACAATTCATTATAAATGACGAACGATTCTTTCTGTGGCCCTTGGCATTTGAAAAAATTAAAGAAAATCATTTCATTTTAGGAGAAGGTCTCGGTTTAGGTAGTGAAATATTTAAAAATTACATATTAAAAAATGGCGATCCAAGGACAATTTATCATGGATTTGATTTACACAACCAATATCTTAAACATTGGTTAGATATGGGCATATTTGGTCTTACATCCCTATTGTATTTACTATTATACCCTTGTACAAAAATTTCTAAACTTTTAAGCTCGAAAAGTTTTTTGCTTTTAGGATTTACAATGTTGTTTTTAATTTCTTTGAATACAGAATCTTCTTTGTACAGACTTAATGGAGTTGTCATCTACTCTGTTTTCTCTTCAATTCTATTATTATTGAGTAAATTGAATCATTAATATACCATTGATTTCCTAATAACCCTATGTTTCTAATGTATTTTATAAATCATTATTATAGATTTGCAACTAAGTCTAGATAGTACTATGAATTCTATTGCCGTAATTTTCGGGGGGTCTGGTTACATAGGGACTAACCTCCTTTCCATTTTTATAGAAAAAAACCTATTTTCTAAATATTATGTTTTTGACTTAAAACCCCTAGTTGGTTTTGATCTCGAAATAAAAAAAGGTACTGTCCAATACCTCCAAATTGATGTAAGAAATCCAGTTGAAATCGATTTAGACAATAAGGATTCCTCTAATAGTTGGATTTTTAATTTTGCCGCCATTCATCGAGAACCTGGACACAAATATCATGAGTATTTTGATACAAATATACCAGGAGCCAATAATGTAAATGATTTTGCACGCAGAAATAATTTTCTGAATATATTCTTTACCAGTAGTATTGCTCCATATGGGAAGTCACTGGAACAACGAACAGAAAAATCACCTTTATATCCTGAAACGGCTTATGGCATTTCTAAAGGAATGGCTGAATTAATCCATCAGAATTGGTTAAATGAGGAAATATCAAGGCGGCTTATAATTGTTCGCCCAAGTGTAATATATGGCCCCAATGACCCTGGAAATGTTTATAGAATGATAAAAGCCTTAAATACTGGGACTTTTATTTTGCCAGACGGAGGTAAGGTAATTAAGGCTTATGGCTATATTTTTGGTTTAATCGAAAGCATCCTGTTCACTATGAATAACAAGGATCGTTTAATTATTTACAATTATGCTGAAAATCCTTTGATCCCATTAAATGAAATGGTAGGTGTTGCCAAGGAAGAGCTACAAATAAATAAGCCAACCTTAAAATTACCAGTTAGCTTATTGTCACTTATCGCTAGATTAGTCCAGATTGGCTTTAAGATTTTAGGAAAGAAAAGCGATATTCATCCGGTTCGAGTAAAAAAAGCGGGATTTCCCACAAACATAAAACCACAATATTTAATTGATAATAATTTTCAATTCAAATATCAATTTAGGGAATCATTAAGGCATTGGAAAATGATTTCCCCAAAAGATTTTTAACATAGATAGTAAAAATGAGAATACATTTAGTGATAGACACATTTTATCCCAATACCGGGGGCCAACAAGTAAGGTTTTATGAATTGTTGGAATGTTTTTTAAAGAAAGGTCATGAGGTTGAGGTCATTACAGTTGGACATGAGGCCAATTTGGCACCAAAAGAACAATTATCCAATGGTATTATAGTAAACAGAATTATCATGGATTCAAATTATTATAAGAATGGTGTTTTTGGCAGAAGACTATCCACTTATATTAAATTTTCAATTAAATCGAAACAATATCTAAAAAGGAACAATGTTGACATAGTAATATTCGATCAATTTTCCTTTTTATCTGCAATTATTTATAAATCAAAAAAAACATTTACTATTCTTGATTTCGTGGAATTTAGGAAGTCATTAATTTGGAAATTAATTAATAAGAAATTACTGCGATCAACAGATAAAATTGTTTGTATAAGTAAATACCTCAAAGATGAAGTTGATCATTATTTAAAAAATAATATACGCACAGAGGTCATTCCAAGTTTAGTTCGAACTGAAAAATATTATAAATCTAGTCATTCCGAAAATTTTGGTTTATTCTTGGGAAGAGTGGAGCCTCATAAACACCCAGAATCGGCAATCTCTGCGGTGTCAGAATATAACAACCAAAATAATTCAAATTTAAAACTTGTAATTGCTGGAGGGGGATCTATTCTAGAGAATTTAAAAACTAAATATCAGGACAACCAAATGGTTACCTTTTTGGGGTATGTAGATGATGATGTTAAGTATGATCTACTTTCGAAAGCCAAATTTTTAATTCTCCCTTCTGAAAGAGAAGGCCTTCCGAAATCATTTATTGAGGCAATTGCCTCAAAACTTCCAATAATTACAATTAATTATCCTGAAAACTATGGCAGGTACTTTGTAAGAGACAATAAAGTTGGGGAGATAGCAAATTCTGATAAAGAGTTGTATCGCGAAATCGGAAAAGTAATCGAAGGCAGAATAAAATATGAAAATAATTGTTCTTTAATAGTTAATAATTATAACCTTATCACTGGAGCAGAAAAATATTTAACCCTATATAAAAAATAAAATGAAAAGCATAATAGTTACAGGTGGAGCTGGATTTATTGGTTCGCACGTTGTTGATCGAATAGTTGATAGTGGAGAATATCAGGTAATCGTTGTGGATAATCTTTTAGGGTCTAATTTTAATCCACCTTTCTTTAGAAATGATTTAGTATCATATGAATATGGAGATGTTAGTGATTATTTGCAAATGAAAACATTATTTGAAACCTATACCCCCGACTATGTTATTCATCTTGCCGCAAATGGAAATGTTCCTCTATCAGATAAATATCCCTCCGTTGATTTTAAATCAAACGCAATTGGTTCATTTAATATTCTAAACCTCGCTAAAGAGTATAAAATAAAAAAAGTGGTATATGCCAGTACAGCAGCGGTATACGGAGAACCTCAATATACTCCTATTGATGAAATTCACGCAGTAGGTCCGATTTCTAATTACGGAGTAAGTAAATTATATGGTGAACAACTCGGCACCGCCTATTCGAAAACATATAATTTGCCATTTACCGCTTTTAGAATATTTAATACTTATGGCCCAAGACAGCCTAGATATGTACTATTTGATCTTATTAAAAAATTAAAAAACAATAAAGACTCTCTAGAAGTTTTGGGGACTGGTCTTCAAATAAGAGATTATGCTTATGTTAGCGATACAGCAGAAGTTTTCTTTCAAGCATTAAATAACCAAAAATCCAATAATAACATTTATAATATCGCCGGCGGAAATCCAATCTCAATAAAGGAACTAGTTAAATTAATATGTGACGTTTACCAAATTAACCCAAAAATTAATTATACTGGAGAAAGCTGGAAAGGGGACATTACAAATTTAACTGCAAGTATTGAAAAACTAAAACAGGATTTCAATTTCACACCCAGGGTATCGATTAACGAAGGTGTAAAAAAGACTATTGAATGGTTTAGCTCTAATCAAAATCATTTAAGATGAACTTAAATAATACTACTTTCTAATAATGCTATTCAAACAAGGCAGATATTCTGGACTGATTACCCCGCTTTCATATGGGGTAGATTTATTGGTGATCAATCTTTTTGCCAACATTCTCCCCATCAACTTTGAGTATCCCATACTTTTTCACAGTTATCTGACCTTGGCATGGATTATACTTTCTTTCAAGAACCGCTTTTATGTGGTTTATAGGTATACCAAAGTATCTTTCCTTTTAAAACTGCTTTTTAATCAGTTCGTATTTTTCTTTTTAATATTATACGCCTTTATCGGCTTCTTCAAGCAACCAAACATGAGTCGATTGGCTTTGGGGGAGTATTTTATTTCGGTTGGACTTGCCATATTTACCATTAAATTCTTGAATTATATCCTTTTAATGAAATACAGGGAAAGGATAAAAGGAAATATGAGAAATGTAGTGGTCATCGGAAAGAACAAGAAAACCGATCAACTAATCGAAGTTTTTAATGATCGTCGAGAGTATGGGTATCACTTTGTAAAACAGTTCTGCCCTTCAGACCCCTCTTTTGATATTTATAAGACCTTCATTTACATTGTAGAAAACAAAGTGGATGAAATCTATTGCTCCGTTTCCGAATTGAAAAACAATCAACTAACCGAATTTATCAACTTTGCCGATAATAATTTAAAAACCCTCAAATTTATACCGGACAATAAGAATATTTTTTCGAAAAAACTCACCTTTGAATATTACGATTATATTCCAATCTTATCACTGAGAGACATTCCTCTGCACAATCCTTTAAATTCAGCCTTAAAGAGAGGTTTCGATATTTTGTTTTCACTAATTGTGGTAATAGGTATTCTCTCATGGTTGGCCCCTATAATTGCTTTAATTATTAGACTTGAAACCAAAGGCCCTGTATATTTTAGACAAAAAAGAAATGGAATAGACAATAAGGAATTCTACTGTTATAAATTTCGCTCCATGGCCCACAATGAATACGCCGATAGCATGATGGCCGTTAAAAATGATATGCGTACTACCAAAGTTGGCAAATTTATCCGTAGGACTAGTATAGATGAGCTTCCACAGTTTTACAATGTACTGTTTGGTAATATGTCGGTGGTTGGTCCTCGACCCCATATGGTTAAGCATACCAATGAATTTGCCAACAGGGTAGATAAATACATGCTACGCCATTTCGTAAAACCCGGGATAACAGGTTTAGCCCAAGTACGAGGGTATAGGGGCGAAATAGAAACAGACAATGATATCTTGAACCGCACTAAATTTGATATTTTTTATATTGAAAACTGGTCGCTGTTCATGGATTTTAAAATAATTGTGCAAACGGTCCTTAATGCCATTTCAGGAGAAAAAAAGGCATATTGAGAATTGAATTAAAGCAAAAGGACAAGAATATATAATTAGTGCCTCAAATTGAGTAACAAATGAAAAAAGTACTTATCACCGGTGCAGCCGGATTTTTGGGATCGCATTTATGCGATCGTTTTATAAAGGAAGGTTATTATGTCATTGCTATGGATAACCTCATAACGGGTGATCTAAAGAACATTGAACATCTTTTCCCTTTGGAACAATTTGAGTTCCAACACCACGATGTTTCCAAATTTGTGCATATTCCAGGTAAACTGGATTATATTTTACATTTTGCCTCGCCAGCAAGTCCCATAGATTACTTAAAGATTCCTATTGAAACCCTAAAGGTCGGTTCTTTAGGTACTTTAAACCTATTGGGTCTGGCAAAGGAAAAAAATGCCAGGATATTGGTAGCATCCACTTCAGAGGTATACGGAGACCCCTTGGTACATCCACAAAATGAGGATTATTATGGCAACGTAAGTCCCGTAGGACCACGTGGCGTATACGATGAGGCCAAGCGCTTTATGGAGTCCATTACCATGGCCTACCATCGTCACCACGGTTTGGATACTAGGATTGTCCGAATATTTAACACCTATGGTTCCAGAATGCGATTGAACGATGGTAGGGTTGTTCCTGCTTTTATGGGACAGGCATTGAGGGGAGAGGACCTTACGGTTTTTGGCGATGGCTCACAAACCCGGTCTTTTTGTTATATAGATGATCAAGTAGAAGGGATTTACCGTTTATTGATGAGCGACTATACCGATCCTGTAAATATTGGTAACCCCCATGAAACAACAATCAAGGAGTTTGCTGAAGAAATCATTAAACTAACTGGCACTGACCAGAAAGTAATATACCAACCTTTGCCACAGGACGATCCTATGCAGCGTGAACCTGATATTAGTAGGGCTAAGGAAATTTTGGGCTGGGAACCTAAAGTTCATCGGGCCGAGGGACTTAAAAAAGTATATGAATATTTTAAATCCCTTTCCCCAGATGAACTTCAGAAAAAAGAACACAGGGATTTCTCTCCCAAATAAATAGATAATTCCACCTCAAACCGTATTTTTGGGGAAATTTTTTAAGAATGAATATCCTGATCCTTGGTGCCGGAGGGCGCGAACATACCTTAGCTTGGAAATTAACACAAAGTCCAAAACTTAAAAATCTTTTTGTGGCTCCCGGAAATGCGGGAACCGCTGCCATAGCGAAAAATGTACCCATTGGGGTAAATGATTTTGAGGCCATTAAAAAATGTGTGCTCTCGGAAAAAATCGATATGGTAATTGTAGGCCCAGAAGATCCCTTGGTTAATGGGGTGCATGATTTTTTTCTAAATGATGACACCTTAAAAAACATCCCAGTAATTGGCCCTCAAAAGGCCGCGGCCACCTTGGAAGGAAGCAAGCAATTTGCCAAAGAATTTATGATGCGGCACAACATTCCCACCGCTGCTTACGAAAGTTTTACAGCTGAAACCTTGGTAAAGGGATACGCTTTTTTAGAGACCCTAAAACCGCCATATGTATTAAAAGCGGACGGACTGGCTGCTGGCAAAGGGGTATTGATCATAAGCAATCTTCAGGAAGCCAAAGATGAACTGAAAATGATGTTGGTCGACTCCAAATTTGGAGCTGCAAGTACTACTGTGGTCATTGAAGAATTTTTGGACGGAATTGAACTAAGCTGTTTTGTGCTTACCGATGGTAAAGGTTTTAAGGTCTTACCTACAGCAAAGGATTATAAAAGAATTGGTGAAGGCGATACCGGATTGAATACTGGTGGTATGGGGGCCATTTCCCCTGTTCCCTTCGTAGATGAGGTATTTATGAACAAAGTACTCGACTTAATCGTGAAACCCACCGTAGAAGGCTTTAAATTGGATAATCTCCCATATAAGGGATTTGTGTTTATCGGTCTTATTAAAGTAGGGGACGAACCAAAAGTAATTGAATACAACGTTCGCTTGGGTGATCCAGAGACCGAAGTGGTAATACCAAGGATAAAGAATGATTTGGTAACCATTTTTGAAGCTGTGGCAAACCAAACCCTGGATAGTATTGACCTAGAAATTGATGAGCGCACGGCTACTACTGTTATGGCCGTATCCGGTGGCTATCCTGAGGCATATCAAAAAGGTGTTGAAATAACTGGTTTTGGTAATATAGAAGATGCCGTTGTATTCCATGCCGGAACCGAATTAAGGGATGGCAAGGTCTTAACCAATGGCGGCAGGGTTTTGGCGGTTACGGCTTATGGTTCCAACTACAAGGAGGCACTAAAAGAATCCTATAAAAACATTGAAAAATTACATTTCGATAAGATGTATTATCGTAAAGACCTTGGATTTGATCTTTAAAAAGTACTTTTACTAAAGAAAATCAAGTCTTTGTACATAACATAAAGGGATAGCAGTTGCTATCCCTTTCTTATTATAGATTTTTTAATTCCAAATAAGGCAGTATTCCAATCAATATCGTATACTTGATTATAAGTAGGAGTGTGCACTAACTTCCTTGTCTTCCTCACCACTATCGTTGTATTTTTTCAACTGCAACATCCAGTAAATGAAGGCCGTAGCACCAATCAGCATAAAAATCCAATTCAATGTATTTGCTCCCCACCAATTCTCCATGCCACGTAAAGCATCAAAAGGAGCAAAAAGTACATTTACAAATAAATCCGCGATACCGTAAAAAAATGAATCCATCTTAATTATATTTACCATGCAAAAATATAAAAACCTAGGATGATTTCAAGCATTTTTGGAAGAACAAAACCAATAAATTATATAATACTTCTGGTATTTCTATTTTTCTTTTATTGGTTTACCCACTTTTTCCTCTTCCAAAAATCATATTCACCTCAACAAATATTAGGGCAAACAGCGATTTTAGGGTTTTTATCCTTTAGCATTTTTGTGGTTAATTTTATTAGCTTAAGAAATAAGATAACTGGTGGTAATTCTTTGGCCATCCTATTTTACACCTTGTTAATCGTATTGTTCCCTGAAGTGCTAATCGATTCCAACGCCATTCTTTGTAGCTTTTTTTTATTGCTTTCCATACGTCGGATCCTAAGTTTTCGGTCTTTAAAAAATATTAAACTAAAAATTTTTGATGCCACCTTTTGGATATTGATAGCCAGTTTGTTTTACGATTGGGCTATTCTCTACCTTATAACCGTTGTCATTGCCATATACTTTTACGATCCAAAAAACATAAAAAATTGGTTGGTCCCATTTGCCGCAATAATCGCTATGTTACTCATTATGCTTGCTGTTCTAGCTTTGAGCAACAATATGGAATTTTTATGGAACCATTATTTTTTTGATTTTAAGTTCAATGCCGTTTATTTTTATGATTGGAGCAATAGCACTTTATTATTTCTTTACATAGCCACCGTTTTACTCTGCGGCTTTTTGGCATTTCTAAAATTAGGAAATGTTGGAGTAGGTAAATTGGTGACAATGCGATTGGTCCTAATCTTATTCTTTATTGGATTGTTGGTTAAAGTTCTAAAATCTTCCCAGGATACCCACCCTATTCTGATTACGTTCTTTCCTGCCGTGGTCTTTATTACTACCTATGTCCAGTCCATTAAGAAAGAGAGTATCAGGGAAATAGTACTTATGGCATCCGTAATTATTCCCTTTATTGTCTTAATTACCCATGTTTTAATGAAATAGAATATTCGTTTCTTCTGGAAACCAAGGTCTCATATCTAGTCTGAATAAAACCGATGAAGCTTCCTCTATTACGCCTTAAGATCATAAGGTGGACTATCAACAAAATTGCCATCAAATAAAATCTGTTTTTAAATAAACGGTATCTTTGTCTTAAAATATTGTCAATATGTTCAGTGATTTTGCCTTTAAAATATTTCAAGAAAGCATCGAAAAATATCATCTATCGGATGATGTATCCCAGCCGTTTAGCAATCCATATCCGAAGGACGAAATTGCCCATCTGTTATATCGTAAAAATTGGATCGACACTGTGCAATGGCATTATGAAGATATTATCAGAGATCCCAATATTGAACCGGTGGCAGCACTTAAACTTAAACGAAAAATCGACTCCAGTAACCAGGATAGAACTGATTTGGTAGAATTTATTGATAGTTATTTTTTAAATAAATACCAATCGGTAGAAAAAAATTCGAATGCTACTATTAATACGGAAAGTCCAGCTTGGGCTGTAGACCGGCTATCCATTTTGGCTTTGAAGATTTACCATATGCAGGAAGAAGTTGATCGAAAGGATGCCTCCAAAGATCATATTCAAAAATGCAGGACTAAGCTTAACATTTTATTGGAACAGAAAAAAGATTTATGTTCCGCTATAGATCAACTATTATTAGATATAGAATCTGGCAAGAAATACATGAAAGTTTACAAGCAAATGAAGATGTACAATGATAATGAACTTAATCCTGTACTTCGCAAAGCACCCTGACCTCAAATAATGAAATTCTTAACTTAGCCACTCAACAATAAATAGATGGAAAAGGAGAAAAGTACTTCCCTAAACCCAAAGAGGAACGCAAGGGATACCGTTAAAAAAACTCCGCCCGAGGCTACCAAAAAAAAGCACCTATTGGTCATTCGTTTATCCGCAATGGGCGATGTGGCTATGACGGTTCCAGTACTGACTGCTTTAGTACAACAACATCCAGGGATAAGAGTTACAGTGCTGACCAGAGGTTTTTTTAACCCCATTTTTCATGACCTAGAAAACGTAAGTATTTACAAGGCCGATGTAAAGGGCAAGCACAAAGGTATAATTGGCCTTTGGAAGCTGTATAAGGAACTAAAAGGCCTGAACATACATATGGTAGCTGACTTGCATAACGTACTTCGCAGCAACCTCTTAAAAATGTATTTTAAGGTGGAATCCATTCCCTTTGTTCAGATAGACAAGGGTCGGACAGAAAAAAAAGCTATTACTTCTTTTAATAAAAAAGTATTTCGCCAGCTTAAAACTACTCATCAACGTTATGCGGATGTTTTTGAAAAACTTGGATTGCCCATAGATTTGGCAAGAGCTACCAAGCTTCCTAAAAGGTCCATAACTTCTTCCACAAGGCAATTGGTGGATGGCAAGGGAAAAAAATGGATAGGTATAGCTCCATTTGCCGCTTTTGATGGCAAGATGTATCCTTTGGATTTAATGGAAAAAGTAGTTGATGCATTAAATGAAAGCGCACTAACCCAAATATTACTTTTTGGTGGCGGAAAAAAGGAACAGGAACAACTGGAAAAGTGGGAAACCAAATTCAGTAACTGTATCAATATTGTAGGCAAACTACCCTTCCACGAGGAGCTGGCCTTAATTTCCCAACTAGACCTAATGCTGGCAATGGATAGCGGTAATGCCCATTTAGCATCATTGTTCGGAATTCCTACCATAACGTTATGGGGCGTTACACACCCTTATACCGGATTCTATCCATTTGGACAAAATTTCAATTTTGCAATGTTGGCGGATAGGGATAAATATCCTTTAATCCCAACTTCAGTTTATGGAAACAAGTACCCCCCTGGATACGAAAATGCAATGCGAACCATTTCCCCCAAAGATGTCATTCTAAAAATCGAGGAAACACTGAAGAAATAACATCAAAAAAGAACCTTGTTAAGAAAACTGGTGCAATTTCCCATTATATTAACAATGATTGTGGTAGTCCTTTCTCTAATATTCCAGTAAAACCAGTTGACTAAGCAGGCTCTCTGTGCTCTATTAATTTAAAGTAATGCTTAAGCTGTTGAATATATTTATAACGCAACATTTTACTATTACCTTCGACCATTAGGGTACGTATGCCAATATAAGATGAAATTAGATAAGTGGCTACTCCTTCACTATCTATGTGCCTATTTACATACCCATCCGTTTTTCCTTTCTGTAGGGCAGTCACTAAATTAACTTCCCATACCTTTAAAATATCCTGAAGATAATTCATGATATCCGGATTCTTCCCATTAAATTCGGTAATGAAATTACTTAAAACGAATCCGTAATCCAGAAAGTTGTGCTCTGCCGTTTCCAACGCACTATCAAAACAGACCAAAATCTTGTTTAATGGATCTTCTTCGCCCTCAATAGGTTCTATTAGGTTACTGTAGACCTTTCGGAATAGAAGGTTCTGCACAATACTAATAAAGAATTCCTCCTTGGATTGAAAATGGTAGTAAAAGGCACCCTTAGAAAGGGAGAGTTCCTTTAAAATATCGTCAATGCTGGTGTTATGATAGCCTTTTTGGTAAAAAACATCTAAGCCCGTTATCTGCATGCGTTGCATGGTAGCCATGCGCTTCAATTGTTTGTCCATAAGATTTGGTTTCTATAAACAGACCCTTAAGTCCGTTACCCTAACTCAATTTTTGGCTATTTATTTAAAAAATGAAGCTGAAATTAAGTTTAAATCGATGAAATACAGAAAAAAAACATTTCTAAACCAAATTTTTAACAATAGCAAACCGTATGGTCAGTCTTAAATAGTCTATTAAGGTCAAAAACAATATAAATCTTAAATAACAGAACCTTGACAGCTGCTCCCCGCCCCTGCAGTACAACCATAACAATGTTGCGAAATCATAATGTCTCTATCATTAAGGATATCTTCATTGTAATCCTTTATGTGTTTAATTTTGCTGGCCACCTTTAACCCCAACATTTGGTTAAAATCGCAATCGTAAAGCCACCCATCCCAGCTAATTGAAATGGTATTGGTGCACATTACATTGGCCACAGCAGAAGGGTTGTATGCCTCCACTAGGGAATACATATAATCTTCATAATTCCCAGATGCTATTAAATAATCCAAAAAGCGAGCTATTGGGAGGTTTGTAATGGCAAAAAGGTTGTGAAAGTTAATCTCAAAATCTTCTAAAAGTGCCTTTTTAAAATCGCGCTCAAGCGCATTTTGATCTCCTGGCAAAAAGGCCCCGGACGGATTATAGACGAGATCTAATCTCAGGGAACTGTCCGGCATACCATAGCCCACCTCATTTAATTCTTGAAGTGCTTTTATAGACAGGTCGAATACTCCTTCCCCCCGCTGCTTATCTGTTTTCCCCCGGGTGTAATGTGGCATAGAAGAAATCACATGAATATTATGTTTCTTAAAAAATTGGGGAAGGTCATAATATTTTTTATTGGCCCTTATGATTGTAAGATTAGAGCGAACTATAAAGTCCTGTATCCCTGCCTTGGCCGCCTCCTCCACAAACCATCTAAAATCCGGGTTCATCTCAGGCGCACCTCCCGTTAAATCTAAGGTGTGGGCCCCTGTTTCACGAATGACCTCCAAACATTGTTCCATTGTTTCCCTGGTCATGATCTCCTTCCGGTCCGGGCCAGCATCTACATGACAGTGTTCACAAACCTGGTTACACATATAACCCACATTGATCTGTAGAATTTCCAATTTTCTTGGACGCAATGGAAACTGCCCTATCTGGGTCAATTTATCTTTAAAATAGGGTAATTCCCCATCTTCAAATATCCCGCCATTAAGGATTTCCATTTGTTTGTTGTCCATAACAAGGGGCTCCTGCCTTGCCTTTAAAGATTTTGTTGCCATTATTGTCGTATTCAGTTATTAGTACGCAATATCAATGAAAGATTACAAAAAGATGGGCGTTTTTGCCCGTTACTTTCTTAAAACCCATAATAGACCATAAGTCTTAGGAATAATTGAGATTGCCATATTTATTACATGGATAGCTTGTTGTATTTATTCATCATTTGAACTCCATGGACTAAGGTGGCTCCACTTTCAATAGCCGCACCGGCATGTATCGCTTCCATCATCTCTTCCTTAGTTATCCCTTTTTGCAAACCATCTTTTGTGTATGCATCTATACAATAGGGACACTTCACCACATGGGCTACTGCCAAGGCAATCAGGGATTTTTCCCTGGCACTTAATGCGCCTTCCTCAAATACTTTTCCATAGTAATCAAAGAACTTGGTTCCAAGTTCTTCGCTCCATTCAGTAATTTTTCCAAACTTCCGTAAATCCGCCGGGTCATAATAAGAATCTGCCATTTTTCTGTTATTTAAATTGATTATATTATTAACTATCAAAATCATAAGGGGTTCCCCTTAGCTCCCTTTCTTCCAAGGGAAGTATTTCCATATTGTCCCAAAGCCCAGTAATTATACTATCTGCATACCCCCTCGGAAGCTCATTTTCTATCATACAATTATGGGCCGAAATGTAATCATATTCAAAATGATGATGGGCGTATTTTAATATTTCCCCTTCATCCTCTAAAATTAAGTACCACACCCGGGACAAACCCTCGTTTGCCGGCATTCCGACAACTCTTGGATTTAACCAAATTTTTTCCTGAATCTTCTGATGAAACGGAAGACCGCAATGACCCGCAACAATAACATCACTTTTTGAGTTAGAAAAACTAGCTTTTTTTATACTTTCCGGTGTAGATCTAAAAATAAAATCGGATATATGATTATAGGAACCATGCACTACCATAACCTTCCTGTTTGTCATTTCAAAACTTAAGTGTTCTGGGAGTTGGCCCATCCAAGTGATGGATTCCTTGGACAATTCCCTTTGGGCGAATGGGTACCATCTTTTAGAAAATCCATCACAGCTGCTTCCAGGTGCAAAATCACAACCACAGTCTTCTTCCCCTTTAAACAACTGCTGTTCTACATTGCCCATAATACTCCTTGCTCCCCAATTGCGAAATAACTGTATAGTTTCCTCAGGTTGTGCGCAATAACCAATAATATCTCCAGTACAAATACAGTTTTCTGAAGGTATGCCCATCTCTTTCGAAAGCTGTACTAGCTGCTCCAAAGCCTGTAAATTACTGTACACTCCTCCAAAAAGCAGTAATTTGCCGCTTATATTTCCCAGTTGTGTTATTTTCTTATCCATTTCGGTATAAAATATAAAAGTACACAGGCCATAATTCCCCAGAAATTAATCCAAAGAAGATCTGCATATTTCCCCTCGGTAAAAATTAAACCCCTAGGGAAAACTTCAAAAATCAATAAAAATCCAAATATAATTCCACAAAAAACACTTAAATAAAAACTGCTTTTGGGAGTATCCACATTCCAAAAGACAAAAACTGGTGTCAGTCCAATAACCATTGTACCGCTAATGGTGGTAGCCGATAAAATTTCTGCATCAAAAAAAACAGGGACAGTCCCTAAAATGGCTATAAGGGCCATGGATAAACGGCCAAATTTTAAAGTATTCCCCATTTTCAGGTCTATGGACAACAATTTAGAAAAAGAAGAAAATGTAGAATCCAAAGTGGAAGCTGCGGAAGTAATCATAATGAAATTGATCACCAATAATATTACAACCCCAAATGCCTTTCCTACCTCTACCGCAGCCTGTCCTGTCATCCCCCCCAATTGGGCATATACGCCAATAACACTGAACAGTACAATACACAAAGCTCCTATTACCCCCGCCCACAAAAAACTTTTTAGGGTCACCTTTGGACTGCTAATAAATCCCCTATCTGTAAGTACTGGGTCATGAAAAGGGTAACTCATGGATTGTAATAACGCGGCCAACAGTAGGTTTCCGCCCATTTCCATGGACCAAACTCCAGTTGTCGCCACTTTTTCAAGGGTAAAATGTGTATCTACTGCAAAGATATTCCAGAGCACTACCGTCAGTAAAATGGAAAAAAGAGCCATCTGAATTGTATCTGTAAAAATAGAGCTACTTAGACCGCCCTTTAGGGCATACGCCAGTGTTAGTGCCGTAAAAACCAAAATGGACCAATAGTAAGCAGAAGATCCCGCTTCCCCAAAATAAGAGCCTATTACCATGGTATTGCTCCAAACCTCGTTAAAAAGTCTAATAGCTATTAAGATGGAGAAAAGAGCTACGGCACCCTTTCCAAACCTCGAAGTTAAAAAATGATGGATACTATTAAATTTCCCAACAGTCCGCATTTTATAAATGATTATACCCGCTACCACAAAAGAAACATAATATGCCGCGTAGGCAACTCCTCCCACTATCCCAAATTCCAATCCCAAATTGGCCGCATTGGTTATACTTTTGGCAAAGATCCAGGAAATTACCAAACTACCCATAAGGATAAAGGCATTGGGTGCCCTTTTACCTTGTAAGGCCTTGAAAAATTGTTTGGTATTTATGGCTTTGGGAGACAATATAAAGAACAGCATACTGGACAAAATGATAAGGGCCCATTGTAGACCTTCAACCCCAAAAAGAGCAGTATTTAAATTTATATTGATCGTCATTAATAGGTTTTATACAAACAATGTAGATTACTATTATTAGGGATTACCAAGGGTGATCCCAACAGACAGCACTATTAATGCTATTCCCATTGGTTGCTTCAGCTCCCAAAAAAAATAATTGATGTTAAGATTGATTTTGTAATGGTGAATACCACTACTTCTTTATGAAATTAAATGGAGGTCAAATGTGGGGATCCCTTATTGAAATATTCACTTTTAATGAAAAAATAGGAGGAAATAATGTAGTGCCAAAAGCGTGTGAAAAACAAGGCAAGCTGTTCAAGAATAAGTTGAAATATGTGAGGTGGAATAGAATTATAAACCAAAAGAACCTTTCTAAGGTCGGATGGCTTATCCAAATCAAATAATCTTCGCAAGAATTCGACTCTAATTTTTTTCGATTCAAAAAGATCGGTGATACTTTTTGCCAATCTACTTGTCTGCCAAGGTAGGGCCAAAAGTAATTTGGAATTTAAATGGGATTTATTAAGACCCATTAGGTAAAATCCGCCGTCGGTAGATGGTCCAAGAACAAACTTATTCTGACCAAGAACCCGATCGGCCCGTAAGATATCGGATACCTTTAGTTGTGGGGTATCATTTCCAATAGTAATTACCCTTTCAAAGCCCTTCTCGAATATGGCGGCAATGGCATTCACAAACCGCTCCCCAAAGCCACTTCCTTCCTGTTCATTCTCTGTAAAATGAAAATAGGGAAGCCCGGTTTTACTAACTGTTGTTATGGTGTGTTTGGTAAGGCCGTTAAACAAAATTTCCCCATTAGCGATTGTCTTGTGCTTCAATTCTTCTTTAGAGGAATTGGCAAACACCAGAATCGCGGTTCCATTCATTTTTAAGGGTTCGATCATTACTAAGGATGTTGCATAAACATACGATAAAAAATACCAAACACTTGGTCGATGTCTTGGCAAATTCATTACAGCAATTGTGAAGTTAGGAACAGGGATTTTTTTAAAATTATACTAATTGGTTGGTAATCCTTTGAGAATATAGATAGATAAAGAAAAGAACAAGGATATAATGACCAAATAAAACGATAGGGGGGACAACTCCGTTGTTTTATTATTATTAAGGAGTGGATGACCGACTCCCCGGTTGAAAACTAAATTAAATTTCATTAAACATTTTAAACGAAACCATCCGTAAACGGGGTTATGCTGACAGCGCATGGATTGAATTCACATTGTTTTGTTAAAGTCACTCTATAAGTGAATGAACATTCATTTTTTAATATCTTTGCACTGTATTAAATATGTGTTCAACTCAATACTTTATAAATATGAATAATTTCCAATATAAAAATCCGACCAAAATATTGTTCGGTAAAGGACAAATAGAAAATTTGACTCAAGAGATTCCTGCTAATGCCAAAATATTAATGTTATATGGAGGAGGAAGCATTAAAAAGAATGGCATTTACGATCAAGTAAAAAAAGCCTTGCAAAATTTTGAGGTAATTGAATTTGGTGGTATTCCAGCAAATCCGGAATATGCAATTTTATTAGAGGCACTGAACCTAATAAAATCCGAGAACATAACTTTTATGTTGGCTGTTGGCGGTGGTTCTGTAATAGACGGAACAAAGTTCTTATCTGCTGCAGCGCTATACCAAGGCGACACCCCATGGAATCTTTTAACACAAAATAAACCCACTTTAAAAGGCCTGCCTTTTGGAACAGTATTGACCTTACCCGCCACGGGTTCTGAAATGAATTCAGGAGCGGTAATTACAAGATCTGAAACCCAGGAAAAGTTGGCAATGGGCGGACCTGGATTGTTTCCTGTATTCTCTGTACTTGATCCCCAGGTAATTGCTTCCCTTCCAGAGCGACAGTTGGTAAATGGCATAGCAGATGCCTTTACGCATGTATTGGAACAATATATGACCTATCCCATAGGAGCCTCCTTACAAGATCGACTCGCCGAGAGTGTTTTACTGACCTTGATCGAAGTGGCGCCCCAAATTATTAAGGATCCTACCGATTATACGGCAGCCTCCAACTTTATGTGGAGCTGTACCATGGCACTAAACGGTCTACTACCCTTAGGTGTACCTACGGATTGGGCAGTACATGCCATTGGACATGAATTAACCGCGCTTTATGGCATTGATCACGCAAGAACTTTGGCCGTGGTTGCTCCTAGTCATTATAGATATAATTTTAATGGCAAGAAGGAAAAATTGGCCCAATATGCTGAACGCGTATGGAATATTACCGAAGGAACTTTGGAGGAAAAAGCTAATTTAGGAATTGAAAGGACAGAGGTCTTTTTTCATGAAATGGGCATAAAAACCAAACTATCCGATTATACTGAAAAATTTGATGGAAGCGCGAAGATTATTTCCAATAGGTTTACGGATAGGGGCTGGTTGGGTCTTGGTGAACATAAATCACTATCCCCCTATGACGTAGAAAAAATTGTAGAGATGGCCTATTAAGACAGCGGAAAGACCGTTAATTTGGAATATCAGCATTCCAAATAGCATAAAAAAAACCTTCGAAGTAAATTTCGAAGGTTTTTTTTATAATACATCTTCAAGGAAGATGTTCCCTTCATGTCTTACTTCTTGTAGCTCTCGTTCAAAATTTTAACGATAGCATCGGTCACATTATGGGTTTCGGTTCCATAAAGAACGCTACCCCCGTCACCACCAGTTAAAATAAAAGAGTATCCATTTGATTCCCCGTATGCCTTGATTTCATTTTTTACTTTAGACACCAAGCTATCCATCTCTGTTTGACCTTCCATCTGCAATTGCTGCTCTTCCTGTTGCAACTGTTGGCCTATGAACTGACTACGTTGTTGCAATTGGGCATACTCCTCTTGTGCTTTGGTTTGAGCCATTTTTTGAGCCTTAGCTTGGAAAGCCTGGGCCTCAATTTGAAAAGCTTGGGAAACACTATCCCTCTTTTTACCGAAAGTTTCCGTTCTTGTCTTAAACTTAGCTTCAATATCAATTTTCTCCTGATAGGTATCCATCAACTTCACATTATCGACAAAAGCTATCTTTTCTTGTTGGCAAGATATTGTTCCGATAAATACCAGCGCCAAAACTAATTTTTTCATTTTCTCTTTAATTTAAATTTGGGCAAAAATAGAAAAGGTTTTTTAGAATAAGTCAAAAATTTTTGTCAAACATTAGAACCCAAGAATTTAGTCCAGCCCATTTTGTCTTTTTCCATTGAAGGGCAACACATCTAGCCTTCAGAAATCATCAATAAAATCTATACTAAAAATATTTTCAATACTTATCCTCTATGGTAAATGAATGCTAAATAAAGCCTGTTCACATCTTTCTTCCGCAAGAAATGACCATACATGACTCACCCAATAAAACGGCCGTAAAACGGCTTAAAACACGTATTAGCCTCTTTTAATGATGTAAATCAAGGAAGAATACTCTTTGGACTTATAAGCCAACATATTTGACTTTAAACCCGACCAAAAAGCCTTTACAAAATTCTGCTTACCGCTCTTATATCTTTCAGAAAGAAGGGAGACATAAAAGGCATCAAAAATCATAGGCTTCGTCTTTATAACTTTCATTCCATGTACAGCAAAAATGTTCCGAACACTATTTCTGGAAAAATGCCAAAGATGTCTGGGCACATCATATGCAGCCCAATAATTTTTATAATAGTTGGCATCGTAGGATTTAAAGTTAGGAACAGCAACAATAAGAGTTCCTGAATCCGATAGGAGTCCTACCAAGCTGGAAATCTGTTTATCAAGATCCGGCAAATGTTCCAAAACATGCCAGAGTGTTATAACCTCAAACTTTTTCTGCGGAAGTGAATCCAAATCTCCATAAAGTTCAATGTCCTTTTCAGCGGCTTTACGTTTTGCCAATTCGCTAGGTTCAACCCCATAAATTTCCCATCCCTGCTTTTTTGCTACGGCTAAAAAACCCCCAGTACCTGCTCCCACATCCAACAGTGTTTTGTCTCCAGTGACATAGGTGTCAATAAGGGCGAGTTTACTTTTTAGATTATATCCTTTTACAATATGATAAATCTTATCCACAAAAGATTTCTTGGCATCGGTATGACAAATATAATTTTCACTTTCATAATACCTCCCCAGATCTTCAGGTTGTGGCTTGGTCACCAACATATCTAAAACAGGATCGTGCAACAATTGAAACGACTCTCCAGTAAGGGTGTAATCTTTTGTCTCTAAATAAAGCTTCATGGTATAAAACGCTGATAAATATAAATACACGAAGCAACGAAGATACTTTAAAACCGCAGTTCATGAAAGTGAATATCAAATAACATTGTCAACTATACTATCCCTACCCCACCATGAAAAATAAACCCCCATAAGCCAACTACACTTTATTACATTATTAAAACTACAAGCACTATTAAATTAACAAGAAGATATAATGCCTATTCCGAAAATAAATCTATCTATTTCCAAGCCAAGCTTTGCATGCCCATTTTATGATTCAACAGAACACAAAACAATCAAATTATCCAACCGCATTCAATTCTCTTGGCTATCGATATTACTATGGATGTGTTTGATCATAAACGTACGGAGCTAAAGATTTTAGCCTGCCAATTATACTCAAAAACTCCTTTAATATTCGATTACCGTCAACCTCTCCATTTAATATTTGGCCTCAAAAACTAAGCCACAAAAAAAGGATGTTTACTCATCAATTAGAGCAAACATCCTTACAAGAAAATTATATTATTACAGCTTAAAAAGCGTTAAGATCACGTTTAGTTAATTAATGTTCCACGTGGAACATATAAAGTCGATCATAAAATTATCGGCCCATATAGACCAGTAAAACACTAATGTCGCTTGGCGAAACACCACTAATTCTAGAGGCCTGTGAGATAGTGACTGGCTGAATGGCCTTAAGCTTCTCTCGGGCTTCATAAGAAAGGGACTTAAGCTTACTATAATCAAATCCGTTCGGAATTTTTATATTTTCCAAACGTTGCAATTTATCTGCATTGTTCTTTTCCTTGGCGATATAACCAGAATATTTAACTTGAATTTCAGCTTGCTCCATAACCTCCCGATTCAAATTATTATCGGAAACAAACTCAGAAACACCTTCCAATTGCAACATATGATCCATAGTCACTTTAGGCCTAGAAAATACCTTAAACATCTTATCCGGTTGCTTTACAGTCGAAGAATCCAAACCAGCTAAAATAGGATTAATCTCTTCAGGCTTAAAACTAGTTTCTCTAAAAAATTCTACAAAAGCACTGGATTTACGATCCTTCTCTTCCATCTTTTCGAGCCTATCTTTTGAAGCCAAGCCCATTTTAAAACTTCTGGGTGTAAGTCTTAAATCCGCATTATCCTGCCGTAATAAGGTCCTATATTCTGCCCTAGAAGTAAACATACGATATGGCTCTTCCGTGCCCTTTGTAATAAGATCATCTACCAATACACCAATATAAGCTTCGTCCCTATTAAGAATAAACGGATCCTTTTCGTTGATTTTTAAATGTGCGTTTATCCCTGCCATTAATCCCTGGGAAGCAGCCTCTTCATAACCAGTTGTTCCGTTGATCTGACCTGCAAAATACAAGTTATCAATAAGCTTTGTCTCCAACGTATGCTTCAATTGTGTAGGTGGAAAATAATCATATTCTATAGCGTAACCAGGCCTAAAAAACTTGACTTTCTCAAATCCCTTTACTGATCTTAATGCCTTAAATTGTACATCTTCAGGCAAAGAAGTAGAAAACCCATTTACATAAACTTCCACGGTATTCCAACCTTCCGGTTCCACAAATAGTTGATGACTATCCTTATCCGCAAAACGATTTATCTTATCCTCAATTGACGGGCAGTATCTTGGTCCCAAACTTTTAATTCGCCCATTAAACATGGGAGAACGATCAAAACCTTCCCGAAGCAAGTCATGTACCAAAAGACTGGTATGAGTCATATGGCAATCCCGCTGTTTAACAAGCGCCTTTGTGTCCAAATAGGAAAACTTCTCAGGTATCACATCTCCAGGTTGAGGAATCATAACAGAATAATCCAACGAACGTCCATCCACCCTAGGGGGTGTTCCCGTTTTCATTCTTCCGCTTTCAAAACCTAAGCCCACCAATTGTTCGGTAATTCCAGTTGCCGCTTTTTCACCTGCTCTACCACCACCAAATTGCTTGTCCCCTATATGAATTAAGCCGTTTAAAAAAGTACCGTTAGTAAGCACCACAGACTTAGATCTAATGTCGATCCCCAAGGATGTCTTTACTCCAACAGCACGCCCATTCTCCACCAAAAGTCCAGAAACCATTTCCTGATAAAAATCCACATTAGGAGTATTTTCCAAGGCCATTCTCCATTCTTCCGCAAAACGCATTCTATCATTTTGCGTCCTAGGACTCCACATGGCAGGGCCTTTACTTTTATTAAGCATCTTAAATTGGATGGCGCTTTTATCACTTACAATACCACTATACCCCCCCAATGCATCAATCTCGCGGACAATCTGCCCCTTAGCGATTCCACCCATAGCAGGATTACAGGACATTTGTCCAATAGTCTGTAGGTTCATTGTAACCAAAAGGGTCTTAGACCCTAGATTGGCCGCTGCAGCTGCAGCTTCGGCACCAGCATGACCAGCACCAACTACGATAACATCATATTCCTTTTCAAACATAATTTCTAATGTTCCACGTGGAACAATTTAATTTTTTCATCTTCCTTAGACCTCATCAACAAGGCCTCTTCTTCACTTTTATCACCATATCCAATAAGGTGTAACACCCCATGAGCCATTACCCGCTTTAATTCAGTATCAAAATCAACACCATAATCTACGGCATTCTCCCCGACACGTTGAACAGAAATAAAAATATCTCCGGCGAGTCCATTTAAATCCTCATAAGGAAAAGTAATAATATCGGTGTAGGTATCATGATTTAGATAGTCTTGATTAATCTTTAATAGATACTCATCATCACAAAAAATAAAATCCAATTGCGTATGATCGCAATTTTCAGAACTAACTAGCCTACTAATCCAATCGGTAAACTTAGTTTCATCCTCAATACTAAAATCAGTTTCGTAGTGAAAATCAATCATCTCCTCCAAAATATTCTTTAACCTTAATTTGAAAATTCTGATGCAAAGGTAATGCTTGTCTGTTTAAAATCTCAACCTCATTACGATAATTATCTAATATTGAGGGTTTAGTAAGTATTGGGTTTTGAAACGCATCACTGCCTCTATTGCTCTCCCTTTTCTCTGACTTCCCCTGCTTAAGAGCAGCATTTTCCAATTTCAGCAGTTCACGGTTAATATTATTCATCTTATTAAGGCTTTGCTCAGTAACACCATTTCGTAATAAATCATTTTGAAAATCTTCCATCTGTTTGACCAATTTTTCTCCTATCCTCCGATCATCATTATTAATTAGATCCATCAATTTCTTCTCTAACTCTTCTCGCAAAGCTTGTTGTTCCTTATAAATTTCATAAATCTCACTTAACTCTTCCTCACTAGGCCCTCCCTGCTTAGCACCAGGACCTCCTTCACCACCAATTCCACCTTCTTTCCCTTTAGACCCTCCCGAGCCCTTATCCTTGCCATCTTTACCTCCCTGACCATCACCCTCCTTACCACTACTACCGTCCTTTCCCTGATTCTCTCCACTTCCCTCACCTTCCTTGCCCTCACCAGGGCTTTTTCCCTTAGAACCCTTCTTACCCATCTCTCCCAACTTCTCGCCCAATTTTTCCTGACCCATAATAATATCCGGTAATTGAAATGATTCCCCTTTTCCTTTACCCGAGCCCATACTCATATTCTGCTGCATATTTTCCAAAACATTGGCCAAAAAGTCCGAAAGACTATTAGAAGAATTCAAAACATACTTCTGATAGGAAGCCCCTTGATACATCTCACTCTCAGCCATACTTTCCAAAGCCTTATCCAAATTATAATACACCTCACCTATCTGTTCATTTACAAACTCTGTCATCTCCGCCTGCCTTAGGGATAAAGCAAACAAACTGTCATCCACATGCTTAAATAATTCCCTTAATTCCTGTTGTTTCTTAATGGCACCAGAATTGATCATACTAGACATCCCTGATTTACCCAAACTATAGTACAAACTCTCTTGTTTAAAAGAAAAGGTTATTAGATTATCCAACAATTGTCGCAACATCTCTGCATCTTCAGCTTCAGAGGTACCACCTCCTGCTGCAGAACTGGACCGCATCAAATCTTCAGCGAGTTCTTTCATCTTTTTAGAAGCTGACTTTTGCTTGGATTTACCTTTGTCGGAGAGTTTTCTATCGTTTTGAGACGGATTTTCGGATTTAAGCTGTTTGCCAATCTCCTCCAAAGCATCCTTTTGTTCCGCCTTTACATCTTCCACCTTATTCTGATCCACTTCTAACTCCATCGGTTTTATAAGACTAGCATTATCCTTTTTCAATTCATCCAATTCCTTTGAAATATTATCGAATTTGGAACCTAATTTCTCCTGATCATCTTTCAAACTATCTAAATCAATATTTACCAATGATTCTTGTTCTTTGGCCAATTTATTTAATTCGGTTGCTAGCTGTTCCGATTTCTGTTGAATATAATACCGTTTGGTAAGCTCTAAAAGCTGTTCTAAATTACGATCCCCATTCTTCTGCCTCTTACCCAACTCCTCTAAGCGCCTAGCCAGATCCTCCTTGTCCAATTTCTCCGCTATTCTATTCAATTCATCCAACAATTGCCCATTCTTTTTGGCCTCTAGCTCCTGCCGTTCAATCCGCTCTTGGAGCAATTTATTCAACTTACTATCGTCATCCGTCTTTTTAAGATTTTCCTTTAGTTGACCATTGAACTTCTTCATTAATTCCTCTTGCTGCTGCTGCTGTTTCAAAAAATCCTTAATCCTATTCTGATCAGAAAAACTTAAACTACTATTCTCTTTTTGTTCCCTGGTTAATTCCTTTAAGGTCAGCTGTTGATCTTTAGATTTCTCCAAGGACTTATCAAAATTACTCAAAATGGACTTTTGAAAACTTAACTCCCTGTTTTTCAACATGTTATCATCTAGCAAGGTAGAGCTAAATACCTGACTCTTAGTTATTTTACCCTTGTGAATGGCATCATTATCCACAACCTCAAAATAAAAATCATAAGTTATACCTTCCACCAAATTTAACCCAGAAGGAAAAGTGTAATAAAATTTATCATAATTCAAATTAGGACTGGACAACACTAAAACCTTCCTGTCTTCCTCCCCTTTCATATAATAGACCAATCTAACCGTACTTAATTGGTAGTCATCAGTAGCCTCCCCAACGTAATAAGACACATTTGGATTTAAGGAATCCAATACCTGATTAACGCGCAAACTAGGGTAAGCATCCCTAATCACAGTAAAAAGATACCCTAACCTCTCATAATCCTTTATATTACTATTGGATGTAGCCAATTCATAATCCACATCTGCAAAAATTCTTTTAGAGAGCGTAAAACTATCCTCAGTCTTAATAAACAATTCAAAACTATTCCTAGAATGGAAAATAACATCCTCAGTTGCCATTGCATTAATACTCCACAATACTTCTGTACCTTCTGGAAAAACTGCATTTCCAGTACTCCTAATAACTTCATTATCTCTATTTGTATAGTCAGGATAATCCAAAACCATATTAAAATCAACAATTGAAGGAGTATCAAGAACATTTAAGAAATACTCTCTTGACCTAACCCCATTTGCTTCAAAATAAAAAGGAGTACTACGCAAGGGTGGAGAAAAAACATATTGATAAAAACCATCCCTAAACTGCAAAAGAAAATCCCTATCACCCACCACTATAGACACGGCTTCTGGCTTAATAAGCCCTTCGGTAGTCACCATTAAAGTTATAGAATTCTTGTCCAATACATTTAGATCTGTAGTAACCAATCTAAAACTAAAAGGCGCCGGCGGTTCATAAGCCAAGTCATAATTAATGACCCTTTTATATGAACTGAAGTATGAAACTATATCTCCTGAAACCCATATCAAAATAAATATACCAACTGGGATAAATAAATATTTCACATACCTAATATTATCCTTAAAGTTAATAGCCTTAACAAAAGGAACAGTACCCAAACCAGTGGATCGTTGCTGGATACTAGCCAATAACAATTCTGATTTAGAATCACTTTCTGCCAATTCCAACAAATTGTAAAGCTTATCATCAACCTCTGGGAAATACTTCCCAATCAGTAAAGAAGCCTCTTTATTACTTAATCCCCTTTTCCATTTAAATAAAAAGGATACAGGAATAATAATAAACTTCCACAACAAATACATTTCTGTCAATATAAAGAAAAGAAAGAGAATCAACCGTCCAGTAGAACTCAACCACAAATAATACTCTACACCTAAAACGAAAAAAAAGAAAAGCACACCAAACGTCAAAAAAAGAAGTAGCCCTTTAAGCAGCATCTTGGTATAGAACTTGGCAATAAAGGAATTAAGCTTACCTAATATATTTTTATAATTATCCAAAGTCAATCATATTTAGAACCAAGATACAAAAAAGCCAAATAGACACTGTACTACAAAAACCACTTAACCAAATAGAACGCTTTATGTATCTTTGGGAAAAAATTAATACAATGTCCAAAAAAGTACGCGTTCGTTTTGCTCCTAGCCCTACAGGGCCATTACATATTGGTGGTGTTCGTACTGCTCTATTCAATTATTTATTCGCCAAAAAGAACAACGGCGATTTCATATTGAGAATTGAGGACACCGATCAAAACCGTTATGTTCAGGGTGCAGAACAATACATAATAGATGCTCTTAACTGGTGTAATATCCCTTTCGATGAAGGTCCTGGAAAAGAGGCTGGATTTGGTCCATACCGCCAAAGTGAAAGAAAAGATCTATATAAAAAATATGCAGACACCCTAATTACCAGCGGTCATGCCTATTATGCTTTTGACACTAGTGAAGCACTAGATTCTCATAGAAAGGACCATGAGGAAAGAGGCAAGACATTTATTTACAATTACCACAATCGTTTAAAACTATCAAACTCCCTATCATTAACTGCAAATGAAACACAGGCCAAACTTGAGGCTGGAGAGGAGTATGTTATCCGATTCAAAACTCCACAAGATGAAGAATTACATCTCCACGATATCATAAGGGGCGACATAAAAATAGATACCAATACCCTTGACGACAAGGTGTTATTTAAGAGCGATGGAATGCCAACCTATCATCTAGCCAATATAGTTGATGACCATTTAATGCAAATAAGTCATGTAATAAGGGGTGAAGAATGGCTACCATCATTAGCCCTTCACCAACAACTATATGACGCATTTGGATGGGAAACTCCGCAATTTGGACATTTACCGCTAATCATGAAACCAGTTGGAAAAGGCAAGTTAAGTAAACGTGATGGCGCAAAAATGGGCTTTCCTGTTTTTCCACTTACATGGGATGATTCCGTTGGATACCGCGAAGAAGGATATTTTCCAGAAGCTGTTACCAATTTCTTGGCAATGCTTGGCTGGAACCCAGGTACAGAACAAGAAATATTTTCTCTTGATGAATTAGTAGCCGCCTTCAGTTTGGAAAGGGTAAACAAATCAGGAGCACGATTTGACCCAGACAAAACTAAATGGTACAATCAACACTATATGCAGACCACGGACAATTCCGAACTGGCAAATGCATTTTTGTTGAACCTGAAAACCAAAGCAATTAATTTACCACAAGGCAAGGATAATGCCAACTATGTTGTAGAAGTTGTATCCTTAATAAAGGAACGGGCTACATTTGTAAACGATTTTTGGGAATTAGGGAATTATTTCTTTACTGCGCCGGTAACCTACGATGATAAAGCGGTTAAGAAGCAATGGAAAGAAGACAGTGCTGCCATAATGTCCAAATTGTTAACGTTTATTGAAGGCATCGATGATTTTTCCTCTGAAAATCTTGAAAATCAAGTGAAGGGATGGATTACAGAGAATGAGCTATCCTTTGGAAAAGTTATGCCCCCATTACGCTTAGTTATTGTCGGCGAGATGAAAGGACCTCATATATTTGATATAATGGCCCTAATTGGCAAAAAAGATTGTTTGGAAAGAGTTAAAACGGCTATTTCAGTTCTGTAAACCAAGACTTAAACAATAATATGAGATTTAGCGGCAAATAAAGAAGAGGTTTATATGCCAAATGACATTTGAATTGTAACATCATGCAACAAAAAGCGACTTATCTGCAAAGTCTTTTGTAAATTCATTCACTAATTTTAAACACTAAATCATGGGTTCATTTTTACTTATTCCGCTACTTCTTTTCGGTTTTATTATCCTTTTTTCTTCATTCTTTACTGTCAAACAACAAACCGCCGTTATAATCGAGCGCTTTGGGAAATTTAATAGTGTCCGCACTTCAGGTTTAGGAATGAAAATTCCCCTTGTTGATAAAATTGTGGCCCGTGTAGGGCTTAAAATTCAACAATTGGATGTTATTGTGGAAACCAAAACCTTGGACGATGTTTTTGTAAAGCTTAAAATATCTGTACAGTACGTAGTGCTAAAGAACAAAGTGTACGAAGCATTTTATCAATTAGAGTATCCCCATGATCAAATTACTTCCTATGTATTTGATGTGGTACGTGCAGAAGTTCCAAAAATGAAACTGGATGATGTTTTTGTAAAAAAAGACGATATCGCGATTGCCGTTAAAACCGAGCTACAAGATGCGATGCTGGATTACGGGTATGATATCATAAAAACCTTAGTAACGGATATTGATCCGGATGGACAAGTTAAAGAAGCTATGAACCGTATAAATGCTTCTGAAAGGGAAAAAATTGCTGCACAGTTTGAAGGTGACGCAGCACGTATATTAATTGTAGAGAAAGCAAAAGCAGAAGCAGAAAGTAAAAGGCTCCAGGGACAAGGAATTGCCGATCAACGAAGGGAGATTGCCCGGGGACTGGAAGAATCAGTAGAAGTATTAAATAAAGTAGGTATTAATTCACAAGAGGCATCAGCGTTAATCGTTGTTACGCAGCATTATGATACACTACAATCTATAGGCGAAGCTACCAACAGCAATTTAATATTGTTGCCAAACTCACCACAGGCCGGAAGCGATATGTTGAACAACATGGTGGCCTCTTTTACTGCAAGTAATATAATAGGAGAAAATATGAAAACGCAAAATAAAAAGAAAGACACTAAATAAATTACAAGGTCCCTAAAAAAGCAAAAACCTTTTACTACTTGTGTTGAACAAGGGTAAAAGGTTTTTGCTTTACGATTAAGAACGAAACTAACTAAGTTTCTTAATAATCTTATTAGCTACAAAAGAAATAAGCAATTTTTTGGTTATCCCTGCAAATCCTCCCAATAAATTGGTAGGATATAAACTAGTCTTTGCATTATTAAAGTGCACTTTTAACTGCTCCTTATCAATCTGTTTCTGTAATTTAAGAATTCTCAATCTTTGATCTATTTCATCAAAAGAATTAAATGAAGGTATTTCCATAACTAGTTAATCAAAATAATATTCAGAAAACTTCTTTAACATAGGCTTATCCAATTTATCCCTGTATAAAAAACAAATTGTTCCAACAACTACGTAAAACAACCCTACAAACATAAATCCCAAGAAAGTATTTTCCAACCAAATGCCAATGCCATATGCCGCTGCAAAAGATAACATAAACAAAGCTAGTAAAGCTATGCTTCCCACCATCAGTACCTTGGCAAATGAGGTTAGGCTCCGCATTGTAATTTTAAACACTTGAAGCTTATAATACTCACCAGTATTTTCTATATACGACCTAACATCATTATCAATTTCGGTAAAACTTTCCTTAATATCCTCTAAAGCCATTTATCTTTATTTTACTTCTGTAGTTGTGCGTTCTTTACTTTTAGGTCGCTCAACTTTTTCTCCAACGCAGAAATTATATCGTCAGCCTTATAGCTCATATTAGAAATAGTTTCTTCCAATTTTTGATCAAAGTCAACTTTTTTGGCCTCAGCCGTTTTTGTCAACTCCTCTTTAGCATGGGATATCCTACTAGTGAGGTCATCCGTTGTTTCCATCGCTTTTTTCTTAATCCTTTTCCTGGTCTTGGTTCCCTTATCAGGAGCATATAAAATTCCTATTCCGGCACCAATTGCAGCACCTGTTAGCAAAGCCAACAAAGTATTTCCACTGTCATTTGTCATAATTATTGAATTTAATGTTAATACTTCCTATTTCCAATTAATTTACATCCAATTAAAACCATTCCCTGTTAATATCCAGTTAAATAAAAAGTCCTGGCCGCTCATGGAAATTATTGAAGTTCCAAATTATATACTGGAACAAATTCATTTTAAAATATGAAGCAGTTGTTATGAGTACAAAATTAAAAGCAAGGGGAATTATGGTTTGCCACTATCCAACAAACTTTTAACCTAAACCACTATGTTTGACAAATTTTCATCAAAAACCCGATCTAAGGCCGTATACCGCATCAAAAAACATATCAACATGGATTCACCTTCCCTCAAAAAAAAACCACAGCTACTTAGAGCTATGGCTTTCATTATTAATAGAAAATACCAATTGTTATATCAAAAGGCATCAACATAATTTATGTTACTTTTTTTCCTGAATTTTTGCCCAGGTATCCCTTAATCCGACGGTCCTATTGAACACCATTTTATTGGGTTTACTTTCCCTATCAATATTGAAATATCCCATACGTTGAAATTGGAATCGATCCCCAATCTTGGCATCGGCCAAACTTGGTTCTACAAAAGCCGAAATAATTTGTAAAGAATCAGCGTTTATAAAATCCAAAAAATCTTTGTCCTTATGAGAATCTGGTGTTTCATCGGTAAAAAGACGATCGTATAATCTAACCTCAGCTGTCAGGGCATGTTTTGCGGAAACCCAATGCAAAGTCCCCTTAACTTTTCTTAAACTCTCCTCCGTACCACTTCCACTCTTACTCTTAGGATCATAAGTACATTGAACTTCAATAATATTCCCATCAGTATCTTTTGTACAGGATTCCGCCTTAATGATATACCCATTCTTAAGGCGCACCTCGCCTCCAAGCTTTAATCTAAAAAACTTTCTATTGGCCTCCTCCAAAAAATCTTCCTGCTCAATATACAATTCCTTTGAAAAAGGCAGCTGTCTATAACCTGCAGCTTCGTCTTCCTGGTTGTTTTCTGCCTCTAACCATTCCTCTTTCCCATCTGCATAATTGGTTAAAACAACCTTGAGAGGATTTAAAACACCCATTACCCTTGGTGCAATCTTATTCAAATGTTCCCTTACATGGAATTCCAATAGGGAAACGTCCACAACATTGTCCCTTTTGGCAATACCTATGGTATCTGCAAAATTCCTTATAGACTTTGGTGTATAACCCCTTCTTCTCAATCCAGAAATAGTAGGCATTCTAGGGTCGTCCCAACTACTCACAAAGCCTTGTTCAACTAATTGCAACAACTTACGTTTACTGACAACGGTATGACTAAAATTTCTTCTTGCGAATTCCCTTTGTTTGGGGCGAACCAAATCCTTATCAACCACTTGATCCAAAAACCAATCATAAAGTTCCCTGTGCATAGCAAATTCTAGGGTACACAACGAGTGCGACACCTGTTCAATATAATCGCTCTCCCCGTGGGTCCAATCGTACATTGGGTAAATACACCAATCGGTATTAGTTCTGTGATGAGCACTGTACAAAATCCTGTACATTATAGGATCACGCATCAACATATTGGTAGAGGCCATATCCACTTTTGCCCTTAAAACATGTTCCCCTTCCTTAAACTTTCCATCGCGCATACCCTCAAATAATTCAAGGTTCTCTTCCGCAGAACGATCCCTGAAAGGGCTAGGAGTCCCTGCTTCTGTAGGAGTCCCTTTTTGGATCGCAATCTCCTCGGAAGTCTGGCTATCCACATAGGCCTTACCTTGTTTTATGAGCATCAGGGCCCAATCGTATAGATTTTGAAAATAATCCGAAGCAAAACATTCTGTATCCCACTCATATCCGAGCCATTTCACGTCCTCTTTAATGGCATCTACATACTCCTGTTCTTCCTTGGCAGGGTTGGTGTCATCAAAACGCAAATTAACCGGAGCCTGATATCTTAATCCCAAACCGAAATTAAGGCATATAGAACTTGCATGTCCAATATGAAGATAGCCGTTTGGCTCGGGTGGAAATCTAAATCTAAGCTTACTTTTAGGAAAACCATTACCCAAATCTTCCTCAACAATATGCTCAATAAAATTTAGCGATTTTAATGCTTCACTCATATTCTCTTTTTTGATGCGCAAAGGTAGGGAAAATGCAGGGAAAGCAGACTATAAATTACGCATACCATACAATATTACGGGTTTCACAACAGATTTAAATGTCCTTACAACTTTAAATTTCTAGTATTATAATTATATGACATATTTGTTGTTGAATACTTTGTAACTCAAGATATTGCCAAATTTTAAAAAAAGTTATCTGATAATTATCAACAATAATAGCCGGTAGTAACCCCTAACTACAACATCTTATGAACCCGAACAAAAAAAATAACCTACTAATTTTCGTTCTAATAGTGATGGTGTTGGGTATAAACTCAATTACAGCCCAGACATTGAACAAACCTTCACCTGCCGATAACCCCAATTTAGCAGGTAATTCGGTTTGGACAGCTGCCTGTGCCTCCGCAACCTTTAACGAATACTTTATAAATTTTACCTGGCTACCAACGGTAAATAGTGACAATGAATTTGTATTAGAGCTATCCGATGCAAGCGGTTCATTTACCTCACCCAAAGAATTGAGCAAAGTATCAGATAAGAATTCGGACTTTGATTTTGAATTTAAGTTTTCATTACCCACAGATACTAGGGGAGATGCCTACAGATTTAGGGTAAGAAGCACAAGTCCAGCGAAAACAAGTCCGGTCTCAGATGCATTTGAAATGTATTATATAGATTTCAATTCAACTCTAGCGATTAGAGAATTAGGTGACTCTAATGCGCCACCATCACAAAAAATTCAAATTTGCGATGGCGGTACAACAACCTTGGAAGTATATAATGTAAGCAATCCAGAAACCTATCGGTATAATTGGTACAAAAATACATCCCCTTTTACCAGTAGTGGGAGTGGATCATCTATTGTAGTTTCTGAAAGTGGTTACTATGTTGTGGAACTGGATTACGGCTCCACCTGTTCTGGATCTGCAAATACCCAATCGTTATCCATAGAAGTCCAAATAGGAACTAGTGTAGGCTTAGCCTTGAACACACCAGTTGAAACCGAAATGTGCTCCGGTGAAAGTTATGCTCCCTTAGAAGCAAATATGAACTATCCCAGCCTTAACTATACATGGTACAAAGGATCAACAATTATTCAACCCAGTACAGCAGGTGCCTATACCTACGCCATAGATACTAATGACGCCGATTTTCCGGGAAACTACTCTGTAAAAATACAAGGCACTGGCATATGTACAGAAACATCCAATACAGTAACCATTAGTAATGCCAGTCTCTTTACCGTTACTAGGGATAACCCCTCCAATATGGTTATTTTACCAGGCGCTACCGCAAATTTAGCAGTGTCATCAGATGCAGCATCGGTAACCTACCAATGGTTTAAGGACAACCTAGCCATAACTGGGGAAACCAACAGTACGCTAACCGCAAACGCAGTAGGTGTCTATTACGCAGAAGTTACATTAAGCGGAGGCACCTGTACCTCGGCCTCCAAAAATACGGAAACCACAACCTTGGTCAACCCAGACTCTTTTGAGATAATTACCAACTACACCACGGAATATACCGATTGTGTTAATACCAGCGTAGCTATAGAGGTAAGTAAGATTAACGCAGTACTATCAGATGGCTCCAAAACAGATGTTACCGCAGATTTAAAAAGTAATTTCTCCTATCAGTGGACCAAAGACGGGACCAACGTTCCAAGTGCCAATGGTAGTTCTATTAGTTTAACAAATACTAGTGAAAACGGTGACTATAAAGTTCAAGCAACCTTGAACAGCTTTAATCCCAGCTCCAATACTTTACCAGTGGTGCTTCTTACAAATCAATCTCTAACAATTTCAGCAACTGGTAGTGTAATGTGTAATTCCAACGAAACAATTGATATTTCAACCACAACAGTACTTACCGGTGAGAGCTTCAATTGGTTTAAGGATGGCTTAAATCTAAATACGACCGCCGAATCCTTATCAGCTACGACTCCGGGTACTTATCAATTAATAATACAGAAAAACGGATGCGATCTAAGATCAAATGAAATTATTATATCGCCTCTGGACGCTTCCTTGATAGCCCTAAGCACTGCCAATAATGAAGTAGTATTTCCAGAAGGTGGTAGTAAAATAATTTCAGCCAGTGGAGCTATCAGCTATAAATGGTACGACCAAAATAATGTTCTTATCAGTGATACGGACACGGTTTCTATTACGCAGGAAGGAAGTTATTTAGTAACGGCGACCATTAACAATTGTGAGGTTTCTAAATCGTTTACCGCCTCTTTTCAGGATACCTTTGGTGTACCCAATGTAATAACTGCCAATGGAGATGGCTTTAACGATCAATGGATAATTCCCAATACATATACTAAAGACCCCAATATTTCAGTTATTATCTATAATGATAAGGGAGTGGAAGTACTTAACCAGAAACAGTACCAAAACAATTGGCCAGAGGCTACTATGAAATTCCCCAAGCAGAATATGGTCTTTTATTATACCATAAAAAATGCAAAAGAAATATTGAAAAAGGGAACTATTACAGTAATACGATAATATACCATGTTTAATAAAAACTATATATATATACTTTTCTTTTTTCTCTGCCTTACCAAGGTTACAGGGCAGGAAGACAATCCGTTTGTGTCTTACGATGTTCCTTCACAGAACCTTCTAAAATTCAATAGATTTCTAATAAATCCTACGTTTTCCACGGTAAGGGAAGACAAATCATATATCAATTTATTACACAGAAACCAATCGGTATCTTTCAATGATAACAACCAAGACTATTTCTTAAGCTACAGTGGTCGCGTTAACGACCGCAGTGGACTAGGTCTAAGCCTATATACCCAGAGAGAAGGATTAATATCCAACTACGGAGTTATGGCCAATTATGCCTATGGCATAAAATTAAGCGATAAAAGTAACTTTACCTTTGGGGCTAACCTTGCCTATTACAATAGTGGCTTTGACAGAAACCGAGCCAATGCTTTAGATCCCAATGACCCAGCATTAAACGGGTTACAGGATTCTAATCTTTTATCTTTTCAACCAGGGTTCAATCTTTCTTATGGAAAGTTTGATTTTGGCGTATTCGCTGAAAACCTATTTGATTATAACCTAAAGACCAGTGAAACAATAACCCAATTCGGAGATAAAACATTTTCTGGCCATTTACAATATACACATCAGTTTGAAAACGGTGATGGTATTTTGGAGGAAGGCCGACTAATGCCATTGGCACGGGTACGTAAAATTGGAACTGAAGAGGTCGTATTAGGCGGAAGTTTAATCCTAGACTTGCCAAAATTAGGTTGGTTACAAGGAGGTTATGATAGCTTTTATGGTGCATCGGCAGGTATTGGTTTTAACATAAATCGCAGGCTTTCTTTAGGGTACACCATGGAAAAAGGACTGTCTAACAATTTTGACAATTTTGGACTCACCCATGAAATTTCCTTTGCCTACTCTATAACCCCAACACTTACAGAAGACCGGGTAATGTTAGAAGAAGGTTACGAGGAGCTTGCGCAGAATGAAGAGGAACCTGAAGAGAAATTAACGGCACAACAACTGGAAATAGAAAAACTTAAAAAGGCTCTGGCAGAAAATGATGAGATTTTGGCCGAGTTAATGTTCCGTCAGGATTCATCGGAAACCAACCGCCAAAAGGATTTGGAACGCAGGTTCGAAATGGTAATGAAAATGGTTCGAGAGGAAACACAGGGCAAGCGACCTGAAATAGAAGAAAAAGCCAAAAGCATGTACCTAGTAAATAATGCAAACGGAGGCTTAGTGACCAATTCAAAACCAACTACAAAGGAAGATAAACCGAATGTTATAAATTCAATTTCCAAACCCAAAGACGCCATAGTAACTAGAGAAGTGGAGACCAAAATTACCCCAAGAACTCAGAAAGAAGATAACCAAGAAAATGATGAGTTTACAAGGGTAGCCCAACAAAACAATATTAAGAGTCGGAAATTTAGGAATTTGGAAGGCGTAGCCGATGGGTACTATGTGGTAGCCAATGTTTATAAGGGCGAAAAATATCTAAACAAGTTCGTTGAAGAACTTGCAAATAATGGGGTTAGGGCAGACTATTTCGAAAATTCGAACAATGGCCTTAAATATGTATATCTAGAAAGATTTGATACTTGGCAAGAAGCCATGGCAGCGCATAAATCAAACTTAAACGGTTCCTATAACAAAGATATGTGGATCATGAATGTTGATAATACCCGTTATACAGATGCTGATAAGGCCTATGTAGAGAACGTAATTAAAATTAAGGAAAAATCATCTAAATATGCGGTGGACCAACTACAGAAAAATGTGGTTGTTAAAGATAACGTTACCTCCAACAACCCAACAGCCAAAATATACAAGATAAATGGTTTGGGAAGTGGATATTATATTATAGCCAATGTATTTGCCAACGCCAATAATGCCAATCGTTTTGTAAAGATGTTAAATGCTCAAGGACTAAGCGCCAGCTACTTTATAAACCCAGAAAATAATTATCGGTATGTTTATCTAAAAAGACACGAGTCTTGGAACAATGCACTTGTTTCATACTATTCTAAAATCAACGATACTTATACTGATAAGATGTGGATCATGCGGGTAACACCAAATCAGATTACCTAATCAAAAGTTGATATAAATTTTCGTCTATCTATCCTATTGATTAGTTCAAAGAACAGATCAACTAATATAATTGCCTTTTTAAACTAATCTAAAAAATGGCAAGCTAGGGATTTATCCATGGCCAAAAATGTTTCTAAACTTACCATAAGAAATTAATCAATAACACAGTATTTCTGTACGGAGGTTCGCTCGACAAAAATTAAAATATTTTGAATTCTGTACCGTCCTATTCTTAGGAAATTTCTATTGATGGTAAGAAATTCAAATTTCTCAATTTAGTTTAAAAGAGGGACATACTTATTTTTTCAAAAGTTGAAAGACTACGAACTTCCCTTTCCTGCCAAAATTTACAAAACCATAATATCCCTCCAAATAAATGGCTAATCGGTAGTCACTCTTTAATTTAAATGGACAACAATTATTCCTAAAAATAAATTCCCTTTTAAGACAAAAATGATGCAAATCTTACCTTATCACTATTTCCATTAAACTAAAATACATCAGGTAAAACCCTGATTCTTCCCGCTAAATCCTTCCCATTTAACTAATAACAGAGTCAATAACAAAAAAAACGGGTAACCATACAATAAAAGCGTTTCACAACAGAATACAACACTACCACAACATTAAATTTCCCAGCTCAGTATTAAGATTAATATTTGTTATGAATGTCAGGTTTTTAGAAACTTATAAAGAATGTTTTCAACAACCGAAATTATAATTTACGAATTCCTCCCATTCAAAGTTTACATTATTTAGGCCCTCAGAACCAAAATAATGAATACCATACCAAACTAATTTACCTGATGGGATCAAAAAATATTAAAAAATTACTTCTGACCTGCTTTTTACTGTTAGGCGCCTTCAATGCCTATTCACAGGTAAAAAACACCTTTGACGTTCGCTATGAGAATGAACTACGTGGTGATATAACCTTTATAGCCAATAACATTGTTAACCGTAAGACGGATGGTTATTGGACTGGTAAAAAAAACAATAGAGTTTGGGTGCCCGGTAAGGAACCCAACGATCCCTACAATGATACAGGAAGCTCCTCGGAATACAACGACGACCTCGATATGCAATATATTGATATTGATGGGGATTCTTCCACTTTTAGCTCCAGTAGTGCTATATTGACCGTTCCCAACCCGGATTGTGCCAAAGTACGCTACGCAGGTTTATACTGGTCTGCGGTATATAAAGAGAACACCAGGACAGGCTTTGACCAACTAAAATTCAAAATCCCTGGAGGAGCTTATCAGAACTTAACCGCAGATGAAGTCTTATTTGACGGAGATGGAGATACCGATTTTGGTTATTATAGTCCATATGCATGTTATAAAGATGTTACCTCCATTGTGGCAGGTATGACAGATCCTAATGGAGAATATTTTGCCGCCAACATAAGAGCAAGCTCGGGAAGTAGTATTTCCGGAGGTGTTTCCGGGGGTTGGAAAATGGTAGTAGTGTATGAAGACCCTAATTTGCCTGGGAAATATATTACCACTTTTGATGGGTATGCCGGTATTAAATCTGGCCAAACTGTTGATATTCCGGTAAACGGCTTTACCACACTTCCCAATCCATTCCCTGTTATTGCACAACTTGGTGTAGCTACTCTAGAAGGGGATAATAGGATAGGTGGTGACGGACTTTCTATTAAAGCCAATAGCAACTTGACCTATACGGCATTAGGAAATACTGTTAACCCTACCAACAATTTTTTTAATAGTAATATTACTAGAGCCAATGCAATAGTTACTGATAGAAACCCTAACTCCGTAAACACATTAGGTTGGGATGCAGACTTTTTTAACATCACCAACAACTTCAATTCTGTTATTCCGAACAATGAGACCGGAGCAACATTAAGGGCAAGTTCTTCCCAAGATAAATACGATATTTTCTTTACCTCCTTTGATGTTGAGATCATTGAGCCTATAATAAATTTGACAAAAACAGTTGAAGATATTGCTGGAAATGATATTACTGGACAAGGGGTAAATCTTGGTCAAACCTTGAATTATGTGCTAGCCTTCCAGAATGTAGGTAATGACAGCGCAGATAGCTATACGATAAAGGATGTTCTTCCTATTAATGTGACCTTGGATGAAACGAACTTCACTCTTCCAACGGGTGTCACTTATACCTATGACGAACCCACAAAGACCGTAATTTTCAGTATTCCAAATGCATTGGTAGAAAAGAATGATCCCAGTTACGCTATTCGCATGCGGGTTAAGGTGGCTGAAAACTGTTTCGATTTTGTAGATGCCTGTTCGGATCTTATCCAAAACCTTGCCTACTCCACTTATCGTGGAGTGTTAAACAGCAACCAAATTAGTGATGACCCCAGTGTTACCGACTTTGATAATTGTGGTTTTGTAACCCCTGGTGCCACCAATTTCCTATTGGACGACTTGGCTGATTGTAATTTTCACAGAACAGTTCAACTCTGTGGCGATGAAGTATTATTAGATGCCGGCGATGGTTTTGACGAATACTTATGGTACAAAGATGAAAATGGCAACCAAGAATTGGACGCAGCCGATACGCTTATAACGGATGGTGATTCGGACAACGACCCGAGCACTTTTCTAGTCAATGCCGTTGGCACCTATATTGTCGATAAAATAGTTGCCGATCCTTGTAAAGGGTTTAAAGAGATATTGACAGTAGAGCGCTTTGGTACCACTCAGACCAATCCCATTGTTGATTTCTTTAACAACAGTAATAATGATGCCGACCCCACCAATGATGTGCAAGGGGAAATTGTTATTTGTTCCGTTGATGGCAGTCCCTTACCCAAGATTTTCCTTTGTGGTGTAAATGATACCCAATTAATACAGGTGAATATTGCCGATTCCCTAAGTATGTTTTGGGAACAATTGGTAGAAGGCAGTTGTACGGATGCCGGTGACGACTGTGGAAACAAAAATGCCACCTGTTCCTGGAACCAAGTATCAGCAGGTTCAAGCTTTACTGCCAACAGTGCCGGTAAATTCCGTTTGGTTGTAAATTACCAAAATGGCTGTTTTAGCCGCTTCTATTTTAACGTCTTCCAAAATAATTTGGACATACAGTACAATGCCAACGATATAATCTGTACTACCCCTGGAAATATTACCATAACCAATTTAGGTTTGGGATATGGATATCAGTTATATGATGTTGCTAACAACACCATAGTAGTGCCTTATAGCGCCAATAACGGCCCAAACTTTAACATTAGCACCAATGGTGCCTACAGAGTGGGCATTACGCAATTGGATAACACTACCGGTGAACCTATCGATGGTTCCTGCGAATTTACTACGCCAGATATCGGGATAAGAAATCGAAATTTCCAGCTAAATACTACAACTACAGCAGCCACATGTAGCACTCTGGGAAGTATAAACATACAAGCATTAAATGTTGAGGCCAATTATGAATATGAGATTCGGATTGATGACGGAAGCAACGGAGGTAACGGGACTCTATTGGACAATGAGACTGCCCAACCTGATAATAATTTTACATTTCAAAATTTAAATGCTGGTAATTACATAATCCGCGTTCGTACTGATGACGGTTGTTTCCTTGAGGAAAAGGTCACTGTTCTAAGCGAGGCGGACTTGGCTTTAACGGCAAGGATTTCCCAACATATAAGTTGTAAGGAAGGTAATATTCTTATGGAATCTACCGGTGGTAAAACACCACATACTTATGCCATTTGGTCTTACGTAGATGAAGGAGGCACTACCGTTACCTCTTATCCGAATGTAACGTCAATACCGCCTAGTAACTTTCAAACCAGCCAAATATTCGATATACTAGACCCAGGAGACTATACTTTTGTAGTAGTAGATCGAAATAATTGCTATTCTTTTTCCAATACCGTTACCATTAATTTAGTCCCAGCAGTGGAATTCACAACCTCGGTCACGGATGAGAGTTGTTTTGGAGCGGAAGATGGTAGTATTGTCTACAATATGACAGCTACCAACGGCTATAAGGTTGAATACACATTATCCTTCGCTGATCCAGATGAAGACACCATAACGAATAGCTCCGGTACATTCACCAATCTACCCCAAGGCGATTATACGGTAACTCTAACTCAATCCAAAGGCGGTTCGAGTTGCGATTTTGTACAAGATTTCACCATAGGTGGCCCAACAGACGGTGTCTCAGGTGATGCCAACTTAATACAGGATTATACCTGTCTTCAAGACGGTATAATCGAGGCCCAAAATGTTACAGGTGGTTCTGCACCTTATTCCTATAGTATAGATGGTGTAAACTTTGTAACAGGCCCTGGATCTGAAACTTTTTCAAATCTTACTAATGGGACTTACAATATTACCATTAGGGATGCTACCCTATGTACTTTTGTAACCAATACAATTGTAATTGCTCCATTAGATGAGCCTACAGATTTAACCTTTACATCAACAGCACCAAACTGTCCTACACAAACATCCAATGTAACGGTAACCGCAGTAAATGGTATTGATCCATTGACTATTGAAATCATTGCCCCAGCAGCCATTTCGGCAAATACGGCTTCTGGTAAAACGGCCACTTTTAATAATCTAGCGCCTGACACCTATACCTTTAGGGTTACGGATAGTAAAGGGTGTTCTTATGATGAAACCTATACAATAACTCCTGTAAATCAGATCCAAGCAGTAGGAACCTTGGTAAACAATGTACTTTGTAAAGGAAGTTCAGATGGAGCCATAGACTTTGAAATAAACGATTTTAGCACTACCTATAGCTATTCTGTAAATGGCGCTACTGCCATTACGGGACAGTCTGCAAACACTATTAATTTAACCGGACTTTCAGCAGGGGATTACACAATGGTAGTCACTGATGAAACTACAAATTGTACCGATACTGCCATGGTTACGGTAAGTGAGCCCGCAGCTTCTTTGGCCTACACTTTTTCTGTGAGCCCGTTGACCTGTGCCGCTGATGCTTCTGTTACCATTACCGCCACAGGCGGATGGGGAGGATATTCTTATGAAATTGAACAACCGGATAATGTAGTTTTGGGCCCAAAAGGAAGCAATGTCTTTTCTAGTTTAACCCAAATTGGAACCTATACTATCAGGGTTACGGATACAGGCGGATGTATTGTAACGGATACCTTTAACATATCGGCCCCTACAAGCCCTACGGCAACTTTGGCGGCTACAACCAACCTTTGTTATGTTCCTGGAACCGGCGTTAGCCTTACCGCTACCGCAGCTGGCGGAATTGCACCCTATACCTATAGCCTTAACGGCGCACCGGCACAAAACGGCAATATATTTAATAACCTTGCCCCTGGCGCTTATTCCGTTGTGGTACGGGATGCTTATGGCTGTAATGTTACGACAAATACCATAACCATTGAGCCACAATTGACAGTGTCCAATACCATTACCAAAGAATTGGATTGTTCTGCTTCCCCGGAGGCGATAATCGATATTACCATAAATGGCGGATATACACCTTTTAGCTATCAAATTAATGGTGGTGCAAGTACGGCTATTGTAGGAAATACCATTTCTTATACAACGGCAGTAGACGGCAGCTTCACCTTCCTAATAACCGATAATGAAGGTTGTACAGCACAAACAACTGTTGTAATAGACCCAATCACCAATCCTGTTGCAACAAATGATATTACAGATCCAAATTGTGATAGTGCAGCCAACGGCAGTGTTCAAATTGTAATAGATCCTACCTTTGGAACTGCTCCTTACCAGGTTAACTTCAATGGTGGTGGACTCAGTAATCAGACTACCTACTCTGGACTTGGTTCAGGCACTTATAATTATATCGTACAGGACAGTAAAGGGTGTACTGTCAATGGCAGCGCAACCCTAACAGCTCCCAATGCTATTACAGCGGACGCCGTATTAACACAGCCCTATACCTGTTTACAAACAGCTAGCATACAGGCACAAAATATAACTGGGGGAACACCTGGATATACCTATAGTATTGATGGAGTAAATTTTGTAGCAGGTGATACCTTTACAGGACTTAACGATGGAGATTACATAATTACTGTAAAAGATGCCAGTGGATGTACTTTTGCTACCATACCGGTAAATGTTCCAGCTTTAGATCCACCAACCGATATTACTTTTAACAGTACCGCGGCAAACTGTCCGTCCGAGACTTCAAATGTAAGCTTAACTGCGATAGGCGGAAGCGGAGCTATAACTTATGAAATCATTGCACCAGCTGCTTCCGTTGCAACAAATTTAACAGGCATATTCAATAATCTTGCTCCAGATACCTATACGTTCAGAATTACAGATTCAAAAGGTTGCTCGTACAATGAAAATTATACGGTAAACCCTGTAATAAAAATTGATGTATTGGGCACTTTGTCCCAAAATGTTTCCTGTCAAGGAAGTGCCGATGGCGCTATACAATACAACGTAACTGGATTTACCGGCAATTATAGCTTTACCGTAACAGGACCAACGGCCATAGCCGCACAGAGCGGAATAACTACCAACCCATTGAACTTTAGTGGTCTATTGGCCGGTGATTATACCATTACCGTTACAGACGATACCACTAATTGTTCCGATACCGCAACAGTAACCGTGAACGAACCTGCAGCACCCTTGGCCTTTACCTTTGCGTTGAGCCCATTGACCTGTGCCGCTGATGGATCGGTAACCATTACCGCAACAGACGGATGGGGAGGTTACAGTTATCAACTTACAGAACCCGATACAAACATTATAGGGCCACAATCTGGCAATGTTTTTAACGGACTCAACAAATTAGGAACCTATACCATAAGTGTTACCGATGCCGGCGGATGTACCGTATCGGATACCTTTGATATTGTTACGCCTGCAAGTCCTACAGCTACCTTAGCGGCAACCACGGACCTTTGTTACGTACCGGGAACAGGAGTTAGCCTTACCGCAACCGCTGCAGGGGGTATTGCGCCCTATACCTATAGCCTTAACAGCGCACCAGCACAAAACGGCAACGTATTTAACAATCTTGCTCCTGGAGCTTATTCCGTTGAAGTTCGCGATGCCTACGGCTGTAATGTTACCACAAATATTATAACTATTGCGCCACAGCTTAGTGTATCAAGCTCTGTCACAAAAGAATTGGATTGTACCGCTTCTCCGGAGGCGATAATTGCTATTACCATAAATGGAGGTTACCCAGATTATAGTTACAGGGTAAAAATTGATGCTGCCGCCTACGGCGCATCAACAGCTTTAGGTGCCGGAGTGACCAATTTTAATTACACCGCAGCCACAGCAGGAACTTATGTTTTCGAAATTACAGACAACGAAGGCTGTACTGTCCAAACAACAGATATCACTATAGAACCTACCAGCAACCCACAGGCTTCCGAATCGGTAACCGACGTGAGCTGTAATGGAGGTAGTGATGGTATTGTAGAAATCATTATCGACACTAATTTTGGAGCTGCACCATACCGAGTTAATTTTGATGGAGGTGGACTTAGCAACAATACTACTTATTCCGGACTTATAGCAGGAACTTATTTCTATACTGTTCAGGACGCAAAGGAATGTACTGTAACCAATTCCGTTACCGTAGGTGAGCCCGCTGCAATCACTTTCGATGCCGCGATCATCCAAGAATATACCTGTCTACAGGATGCAAGTGTGGAGGCCCAGAACGTAATTGGCGGTACATCCCCATATACTTATAGTATTGACGGCATCAATTTTGGAGCCAACAACTTTACAGGTCTTAAAGACGGAAATTATACGCTTATCGTAAAAGATGACAATGGTTGTACCGCAACAAGGGCTATCACCATTGATCCACTGACACCGCCCACAGACATATCATTCAGTGCTACGGCAGCCAACTGTCCAGCCGAGACTTCGGACATAACCCTTACAGTTACAGGAGGAAGTGGAGCAATCACTTATGAAATCATTGCCCCAGCGGCCTCAATAGCCACCAATGCCACAGGAGTATTTACAGGGCTTACACCCAACACCTACTCTTTTAGGGTAACGGATGCCAAAGGATGCTCTTACGACGAAAACTATACCCTTAACCCTGTAACCAAGATAAATGTACTTGGTACATTGACACAGAACGTATCCTGTCAGGGAAGTGCCGATGGCGCTATACAATACAACTTAACCGGATTTACCGGTAATTATAGCTTTACCGTAACAGGACCAACGGCCATAGCCGCACAGAGTGGAATAACTACCAACCCATTGAACTTTAGTGGTCTTTTGGCCGGTGATTATACTATTACCGTTACCGACGATACCACCAACTGTACCGATACTGCAACAGTTACCGTGAACGAACCTGCAGCTCCCTTGGTCTTTACCTTTGCGTTGAGCCCATTGACCTGTGCCGCAGATGGATCGATAACCATTACCGCAACAGACGGATGGGGAGGTTACAGTTATCAACTTACAGAACCAGATTCAAATGTTATAGGGCCACAACCTGGCAATGTTTTTAACGCACTAAGCCAGATTGGAACTTATACGATAAGCGTTACCGATGCTGGCGGCTGTACCGTAACTGATACATTTGATATTGTTACTCCTACAAATCCGGTAGCTAGTATTGATACTGCTGCGTCCACTTTATGTTATACCTCAACTGGACTTGCTACAATTGTAGTTGATGCCACAGGTGGACTAGCTCCTTATTACTATAGCTTAAACGCAGGTCCTACCCAAACTTCCAACACGTTTGTAGACTTAACACCTGCCGTTTATGACTTTACGGTAATGGATAGTAATGGATGTACCGATACAGTGCAGTTCACCATTGAACCGGAGCTTACTGCCAATGCTGTACTTACCAAGGACATGGATTGTTCTGGAAGTCCAGATGCAGAAATCAATGTGAGCGTTAACGGAGGATATCCTGGATATACTTACGAAGTAGCTTTTAACGGCGGAGTCTACTCGGCCTATGCAGGTGGATTCCCTTATACCACCTCGACCGCTGGGACCTATAGGTTTAGAATTACCGATTCACAAGGTTGTATTACGCAAAGTAATATAGTTACCGTTACTGCGGCCGACACGCCTGTTATTACGAGCGTAACCCCTACACATGTGCTGTGTAATGGAGATAACTCTGGATCTTTGGATATCACAGTGGATACTGCTGTAGGAATTGCTCCATATACCATTACAATAGTCGAAACTGGTTCAGGAACCAATTATGGAAGTCAGACCACAGGTTTACCTGCCGGGGTTTATGAAATAACATTGACCGATGACAAAAATTGTTTTGTAACGGCGACTGAAACAATAACAGAACCCACGGCGATAAATGCGAATATAACCCACACCAATCTATCCTGTTCGGCATCCACAAATGTCATGGGTACTATAACGGTAGATGCTAGTGGAGGCACATCGACCTATATTTATGAAATAAACAACAATGATTATTCCTTTACGGATTCCTATGATACTTCATCAGGTACCAACGACCATACCTTCACAGGTTTAAACTACGGGGATTATACCGTTAGGGTAATTGATAATAACGGTTGTGAGTCTACTTCTACTGTCACTATTACCACAGGGCCAGACGTTTTAATAACTACCTCAGGAGCGGCGGGATGTCTTCCTGCTAGTGGTGAAATGTTGGTAGAAGCAGCAGCAAGTAATGGAACGTTAGGTACAGGCACCTTTTATTTTGCCATTTATCCAGAAACAGCATGGTTTGCAGGAAATCCTAATTGGTATCTACAAGATGGCGGTATAGGATCGCCCCCTTACACCCACAATTTTACTGGACTGACCCCGGGGGTTACCTATACATTTATAGTTTATGACTCGGATACCGGATGTGAATATATTCAGGAAGCCACTGTTCCAGTAGCTACAAACTCAACTTTGACTTCTACGGTAGATGCTACTACCAATGTTAGTTGCTTTGGTTCAGTAGACGGAGCCGTAGACTTTACCATTAATGGATATACTGCAACCCAAGTAGATTACGAGATATATACCTTTGTAACCAACAACAACACCGGTTTAACTGGAAGTGCTACCGGACTTACTGGAACACCATATTCAGATTCTATGGCCGGTCTGATACCAGGTGAATATTACATACTCTTTACGGAAGTAGACGGAAGCAATCCTGGTTGTGTCAACGCATCCGACCCATTTGTCATACAACAATCCCCTGCCTTACTGGAAATTACCGCAACTTCCACCAATGGCAATTGTGCCCTGAATGCAGGTACCATAACCGCCAATGCACGTTATGGAAAAGGACCATACGTATTCCAGCTGGAAATGGCTTCGGCAACAGCCCCTGATGTGAGCACGTGGACGGGAACCAACACCTCAGGATTTTTCAATCGCAATGCGGAAGATTATATAGTTTACGTAAAGGATGCCAATAATTGCATACGTTCTGTTCCGGTTACTATTGGACAAGATCCTACACCGGTAATTAGTCTTACTGTACCAGACCAATGTGCTACTACAGAAGGCAATTTTACGATTCAAGTCACCCTGGACGCTCCAGGTGTACAGCCCTATTTCCTAAGTTTGGATGGTGGTGCATTTCAGGCAGTTACCTTCACAGTGGGTGCTCCAAATACTTTTGATTTTACCGGATTAAGCTCTGGAAATCACACTGTTCAAATAAGGGATTCCAATGGTTGTGGTAATACCCAAAATATAGAAATCTATACCCCAACTTCCTTGTCGGCAGAAGTAACGGTAACACCATCATGTAATGCCTTATTACAGGATGATGGTGAAATAAAAGTAAATGCTTATGGAGGTACCTTATTTAATTATAGGTATGAGCTTAGGGATACTTCGGACAATATCATCCGTCCTAAACAAATATCATCAACTTTTACTGGTCTAACCCCTGGTACTTATAGAGCCTATGTATATGACAATCTTGCTACAGGTTGTGATTCATTTATCGACATCACCTTGGAGGTACCTACAGCCGTAGTTGCAGCCATTGGGCAGATAAAAGATATTAGTTGCAATGGTGCTAGTGATGGTTCTATAGTGGTTAACTTGGACCCTGGTATGGATAATCCGCCCTACAATTTTCAATTATGGGATGCAACGGGAACTATTCCAAGAACTTTGTTACCACAGTTTTCCAATGTTTTTACCGGATTAGATCAGGGCGATTATATTGTAAGAATCAGATCGGCAAGGTTCTGTAAAATTGATATTCCATTTACGATCAACGAGCCTAGTGCATTAGTGGCCAACGCAAGTGCAACCAGTTTTGCCTGTGCCCCAGATAATTCTGCAGCCCAAGCTGTAATAACTGTAGATATTCCAACAACCGGAACTGCACCTTATACGTATAGCATCAACGGAGTAAACTTCTTTACTTCCAATACCTTTAACATCAACGATACCGGTGCCGTACAAAACTTTACAGTGACCGTAAGGGATAGCAACGGATGTACAGATACCGATACGGTAACCATAAACCCATTGCCCACTATAACAG
>Ga0105054_10000377_pt1 | contig 67835 bp, 73 predicted proteins | sample BON02_FD_78091 | JGI IMG/M metagenome (GOLD analysis project Ga0105054, IMG submission 78091) | Freshwater microbial communities from Lake Bonney liftoff mats and glacier meltwater in Antarctica - BON-02 (megahit assembly) | ecosystem: Environmental > Aquatic > Freshwater > Ice > Glacier...
AATGTCCAGATGGTTGTAACGCTGATCAACCCGATTGCGATGGAAGAAGGTCTGCGTTTCGCTATCCGCGAAGGTGGCCGCACCGTTGGTGCTGGCGTTGTCGCCAAGATCTTTGAATAAGACTATTAGAGCGAGCTGAAGAAATGGCAGATCAAAGAATCCGTATCCGGCTTAAAGCGTTCGATCATCGCTTGATTGACCGTTCAGCCAGTGAAATTGTGGAAACCGCGAAGCGGACCGGCGCAACAGTGCGTGGTCCCATCCCGCTTCCCACGCGCATTGAGCGTTATACCGTATTGACTTCACCGCATGTGAACAAAGATGCGCGTGATCAATATGAAACACGGACGCACAAGCGGCTGATGGATATTATTGATCCCAATGACAAAACCGTGGATGCATTGATGAAGTTGGATCTTGCGGCCGGTGTAGACGTTCAGATCAAACTGTACTGATCGGTCATACAAAAATAGTTTGGCAAGAACAGGTTGACAAGAACAGGACGATAGGCAAAACAATGACGATTGGATTAATAGGCCGTAAACGCGGCATGACCCGAGTATTTACCGAAGAGGGCGATAGTGTTCCTGTAACGGTTATCGAGGCTAGCCCAAACCGCATCACTCAGGTTAAAACCCTTGAAAATGATGGCTACCGTGCATTGCAGATCACCTTGGGTGTGAAGCGCACTAACTTGCTGAATAAGCCTCAGGTAGGCCATTTCAGTAAAGCTGAAGTAGAAGCCGGTGAAGGTTTGTGGGAATTGCGTCTTAATGATGGCGAAGGCGACGACCTGGCAACAGGTTCAGTGCTGAACGTTGAGCAATTCGAAGCAGGTCAGAAAGTTGACGTAACCGGTACCAGTAAAGGTAAAGGTTTTCAGGGTGGTGTTAAACGTCACAACTTTGCGATGCAGGATGCGACTCACGGTAACTCGGTATCTCACCGTGCACCGGGTTCGATTGGCCAGTGCCAGACACCGGGCCGGGTATTCAAAGGCAAGAAAATGGCCGGTCACATGGGTGATGAGAAAGTCACTACCCAGAACCTTGAAGTCGTTAAGGTTGATGTCGAGCGCAACTTGTTGTTGATCAAAGGTGCGGTACCGGGCGCTAAAAATGGCCAGGTTGCCGTACACGCTGCCGTGAAGATGCACTGAGGAATATGACAATGAAAATTGCAGTTGCAGGCGGAAACAAAATAGAAGTATCAGACGCGACCTTTGGTCGTACGTTTTCTGAAGCATTGGTGCATCAGGTCGTCACTGCCTATCTGGCAGGCGCACGTTCCGGTACCAAAGCACAGAAAAACCGTTCTGATGTTAGCGGTGGCGGCCGCAAGCCCTGGAAACAGAAGGGCACCGGTCGCGCACGTGCAGGTACCATCCGTAGCCCTATATGGCGCGGCGGTGGTCAGACTTTTGCGGCTCGTCCTCAGGATCACTCGCAGAAAGTTAATCGCAAAATGTATCGCGGTGCAGTACAGGCCATTTTGTCAGAACTGCTTCGTCAGGATCGTTTGGTGGTATTGAAGGATATGGGTCTTACCGGCCCTAAAACTTCAGAACTGCTGGGCAAACTGAAAGAGCACGATTTTGAAAGGGGTCTGATCGTAACCGCTGATGTAGAAGAGAACCTGTTTCTGGCTACTCGCAATATTCCTAATGTTTACTGTTTGGATGTTGCAGGCCTGGATCCAGTTAGTCTGGTTGGTTCGGACAAGGTAATCATGACTGTTGACGCAGTTAAAAAGATTGAGGAGTGGCTGGGATGAGCAGCGATCGTTTATACAAGGTATTGCTGGCACCGCGGATGACTGAAAAGACAACCATGGTCGGTGAAAGTAGCAACCAATACGTATTCAAAGTCACCAGCGACTCTAATAAGGCCGAGATCAAGAGTGCAGTTGAAAAACTGTTCGAGGTCACTGTTAAGTCGGTTCACGTTGTTAATGTAAAGGGCAAGAGCAAAACGTTCAAAGCCCGTGCAGGTAAACGTAGCGACTGGAAAAAGGCATATGTTCGCGTGCAGGAAGGTCAAGTGATTGACTTCCTGGGCGGGGAATCAGTTTAAGGATATTCGGTTATGGCAATTGTTAAGGCAAAACCTACATCGCCCGGACGACGTGGAGTCGTTACGGTAAAGCATGAGCATCTGCATAAAGGTGAACCTCATGCCGCGTTGTTGGAAAAGAAGTCACGCACTGGTGGTCGGAATAACGCCGGTCGCATTACCACGCGTCATCGTGGTGGCGGTCATAAAAAGCACTACCGAGTCATCGATTTCAAACGTGATAAAGACGGTATCGAAGGTCGCGTAGAGCGTATCGAGCACGATCCGAACAGAACAGCGCACATTGCGTTGGTACTGTATACGGATGGCGAGCGTCGTTACATCATCGCACCTAAAGGTTTGCGATCCGGTGACCCGGTCAAGAGCGGTCGTGATGCTGCTATTAAGCCTGGTAATTGCTTGCCTTTGCGCAACATTCCAGTCGGTAGCGTTATCCACTGCATCGAAATGAAGCCTGGCAAAGGAGCTCAGATTGCTCGTAGCGCCGGTGCTGCGGTGCAGCTGGTTGCCCGTGAAGGTCTGTATGCAACTGTAAGATTGCGTTCCGGTGAAATGCGTAAGATTCCAGCCCTTTGTCGTGCAACGATTGGGGAGGTTTCGAACTCTGAGCATAATCTGGAAAAACTGGGTAAAGCTGGTGCGTCACGCTGGCGTGGTGTTCGTCCGACCGTTCGTGGTGTTGCCATGAACCCGGTTGATCATCCGCACGGTGGTGGTGAAGGCAAAACCTCGGGTGGCCGTCACCCAGTTTCGCCATGGGGTACTCCTACTAAGGGATACAAGACTCGCAGTAATAAACGCACGGACAAGATGATCCTCCGTCGGTCAGGAAAATAACGGGTAGCGAACATGGCAAGATCTATTAAGAAAGGACCTTTCATTGACCATCATTTGGCAAAGAAAGTGGCAGTTTCAGTTGAGACCAACAACAAACGTCCGATCAAGACGTGGTCTAGGCGCTCAATGATTCTCCCGGAAATGGTTGGTTTAACCATTGCCGTACATAACGGACGATTGCATGTGCCGGTTCTGATCAATGATCAGATGATCGGTCACAAGCTCGGTGAATTTGCGCCAACCCGGACCTTTAAAGGTCACTCTGGCGACCGCAAGACCAAGTAGGTAAAGAGTCATGAATGCAACAGCTAAATTAAGAGGCGCAAGAATCGCTGCGCAAAAAGTACGCCTGGTAGCTGATCAGGTTCGTGGTATGCCGGTTGAAAAAGCCGAACAGCTATTGGCTTTCAGCACGAAGAAAGCGGCACATATCGTCAAGAAAGTTTTGCTATCAGCGATTGCCAATGCTGAGCATAACGATGGTGCAGATATTGATGAGCTCACCATCTCAACGATTATGGTAGACGAGGGTCCGACGATGAAACGTGGTCGGGCACGCGCCAAAGGGCGTGGTACTCAAATTTTGAAACGCACCAGTCACATTACGTTGACTGTGGCCGACAGCGAATAGACCGGGAAAATATTATGGGTCAAAAGGTACATCCAATCGGCATCCGCCTCGGAATATCCAAGGACTGGAACTCTACTTGGTATGCAGAAAAAGGCGAATATGCTGAAATGCTGAACACTGATCTAGCGGTCAGGGCGTATTTGAAAAAACGTCTGGCGCAAGCATCGGTTAGCCGTATTCAGATTGAGCGACCAGCTAAAACTGCGCGTATCACTATTCACACGGCTCGTCCGGGTATTGTGATCGGCAAAAAAGGTGAAGATATTGAACGTCTTCGTCGCGATGTTTCGGCCATGATGGGTGTTCCTACACACATTTCTGTTGCTGAAATTCGCAAACCTGAGTTGGATGCCCAACTGGTAGCAGAAGGCATTGCGCAGCAGCTTGAGCGTCGTATCATGTTCCGTCGCGCGATGAAACGTGCGGTGAGTAACACTATGCGTCTGGGTGCACTGGGTATCAAAGTTAAATTGTCAGGTCGTTTGAACGGCGCTGATATTGCACGTAGCGAATGGTATCGCGAAGGCCAGGTGCCTCTGCATACATTACGTGCTGATATTGATTACGGAATTGTCGAAGCTGCCACTACTTACGGCATCCTCGGTGTGAAAGTATGGATTTACAAAGGCGAAGTTTTCGACCTTTATGCAGCCAATTCAGATAGTTCTGGCAGCAATAAGATCGCCAACTAGGAGACTGAATCATGTTGCAGCCAAAACGTACAAAATTCAGAAAACAGATGAAGGGCCGTAACCGCGGCTTGGCGCAGGTGGGTAACCGCGTCAGCTTTGGTGAATATGGTTTGAAAGCGACGACCAGCGGTTTCATTACTGCTCGTCAGATCGAAGCGGCACGTCGTGCAATTACCCGTTACGTTAAACGTGGCGGCAAATTGTGGATCCGGGTATTTCCGGACAAGCCAATTACCAAAAAGCCTGTAGAAGTTCGTATGGGTAAGGGTAAAGGTAACGTGGAATATTGGGTTGCTCCGATTCAGCCTGGTCGCGTACTTTATGAAATTCAGGGTGTGTCAGAAGAAGCTGCTCGTGAAGCGTTTCGTTTGGCATCAGCCAAACTGGCGGTGAGAACCACCTTTGTATCCAGGTCGGTGATGTAATGAATACAACAGATATGAAAGCTAAGACAGAAGTTGAATTGAGCGGTGAGTTGAATAACTTGTTGCAGGAACAATTCAATCTGAGAATGCAAAAGGGCATGGGTCAGCTGACTAACGTGAATGAGCTGCGTCGAGTGCGCCGCGATATCGCACGGGTCAGGACCATCATGACTGAGAAAACAACTGAAGGTAAAGCGTCATGACTAGTACAGACACTGTAAAACGTACGCAAACTGGTCGCGTTGTCAGCAATAAAATGGACAAAAGTGTCACTGTATTGCTGGAACGCCAGATCAAGCACGCCTTGTATGGCAAGTACATTAAGCGGTCCACTAAGGTTCGCGCGCACGACGAAGAAAATAGTTGTGGTGAAGGCGATAAAGTAGTGATCGCCGAGTGCCGTCCGCTCTCTAAATCAAAGAGTTGGCGGGTAATTGAGATTCTGGAGCGGGCGCAGTAGCCTGCCCATCGGTTTAAACCGGGGAATACGAAAATGATTCAGATGCAGTCCATGTTGACAGCCGCCGATAACAGCGGTGCACGCCGGGTAATGTGTATTAAGGTACTTGGTGGTTCCAAGCGCCGGTATGCGCGTATTGGCGACATTATTAAAGTGACCGTCAAAGACGCTATTCCGCGAGGAAAAGTCAAGAAGGGCGAAGTTTATGACGCAGTTGTTGTACGTACCAGAAGTGGTGTTCGTAGAAATGACGGCTCCTTAATTCGTTTTGATGGAAATGCAGCCGTGCTGTTAAACCCAAAGATGGAGCCAATTGGCACCCGTATTTTTGGGCCCGTTACACGTGAATTGCGCTCAGAGCGCTTCATGAAAATTGTCTCGCTGGCACCAGAAGTACTGTAAGCGGGAGGAGCTAAGTAAATGAAACGTATACATAAAGGTGATGAAGTCATCGTCACAACCGGACGCAGTAAAGGTACTCGTGGTCACGTTATTAGTGTTCTCGATAAAGACCGTCTGCTGATTGAAAACGTCAACATGGTGAAGCGTCATACGAAAGCTGATCCTGGCCGGAACAAGCAAGGTGGCATCGTCGAAAAAGAGGCCCCTATTCATGTTTCTAACGTTGCGATGTTCAACCCGGGTACAGGTAAAGCTGACCGTGTTGGCTTCAAGTCGCTGGAAGACGGCAACAAGGTGCGTATTTTCAAGTCCACCGGCGAAGCCGTAGATATCTAGAGATTATTATGACTGCCAGATTACAAACAATATATAAAGAGACGATTGTTGCTCAGTTGCAGAAAGATCTCGAACTGAAGAACATCATGGAAGTTCCAAAGATCACCAAGATTACCCTGAACATGGGTGTTGGCGATGCGGTTACTGATAAGAAGGTAATGGCTCGGGCAACTGGTGATATGGAAGTGATAGCGGGGCAGAAGCCCATCGTTATCAACGCTCGTAAGTCAGTAGCGTCTTTCAAAATCCGTGATGGTTGGCCCGTTGGTTGTAAAGTAACCTTGCGTCGACAACAGATGTACGAATTTTTGGATCGTCTGGTGAATATCTCTATTCCGCGTATTCGTGATTTCCGTGGCTTAAGCCGCAAGTCATTTGATGGTCGCGGTAACTACAGCTTCGGCATCAAGGAACAAATTATGTTTCCTGAAATTAATTTCGACCAGATCGACAAGATTCGTGGTATGGACATCATCATTACCACGACTGCACGTACTAACGCGGAAGGGCTGGCTTTGTTGCAGGCATTTAACTTTCCGTTCAAGGATAAATAGGTAAGGAACCCGAGATGGCAAAAGTATCCATGATCAATCGCGAGAAGCGCCGCACCAAGTTAGTAGCGAGATACGCTAAAAAGCGCGCGACTCTCAAAGCGATCATCACGAATCCGGAAGTCGGGTTTGAAGAACAACAAGACGCAATGTTTGCATTGCAGAAGTTGCCACGTGATTCCAGCCCGGTGCGCCAGCGCAACCGTTGCCAGATTACCGGGCGCCCACGCGGTTTTTACCGCAAGTTTGGACTGTCACGTAACATGTTGCGACAAGCAACCATGCGTGGCGATGTTCCAGGCTTGAGAAAAGCAAGCTGGTAAATTGAAGCCGGTCGCAGACCAGGCTCAGTGCTAAACAAGGTATTTTATTATGAGTATGAGTGATCCAATTGCTGACATGCTGACACGCATTCGTAATGCACAGGCCACCACCAAGGTGACTGTTCGCATGCCGAATTCAAAAGTGAAAGTAGGTATTGCTTCGGTGTTGAAAGACGAGGGTTATATCTCTGATTTCCGCGTGGACGATAACAATGGCAAGCCTGAACTTGAGGTCACTCTCAAGTATTTTGAAGGCAAAGGCGTCATCGACAGCATTAAGCGTGCAAGTCGACCTGGCCTGCGTATTTACCGTCGTAAAGATGAGTTGCCCCGCGTTCTGGATGGTTTGGGAGTTGTTATTCTTAGCACATCCCAGGGCATTATGACTGACGTTTCAGCGAGAGCTGCTGGTCAGGGCGGCGAACTGCTCTGTTACGTGGCCTAAGGAGACTGATATGTCACGCGTTGCTAAGAATCCAGTTTTATTACCATCAGGTGTTGATGTCAACATCAGTGGTTCTGAACTGAAAGTTAAAGGACCAAAAGGCAATATGTCTTTGGCATTGCACCCGAGCGTCCGTATCGAAGAGAAAGACGGTCAGTATCAGGTGTCACCGGACAACATCAAGAATATGGCCATGGCGGGAACGTTCCGTGCATTGATGGCCAATATGGTGGCCGGTGTAAGCGAAGGCTTTTCTAAAAAGCTGCAGTTGGTCGGTGTTGGTTACCGTGCCCAGTTGCAGGGTAAGGATCTGAGCCTGGCTTTAGGTTTTTCCCATCCGGTTGTCTACCAGACACCTGAGGGTATTACTATCGAAACACCTTCGCAGACTGAAATCATTGTCAGCGGTTGTGACAAACAACGCGTCGGCCAGGTAGCTGCGGAAATCCGCGCTTACCGCCCACCTGAGCCTTATAAAGGTAAAGGTGTTCGTTATGCTGATGAGCATGTTGTAAGGAAAGAAGCCAAGAAAGCCTGATTAGGGTTTCTTAATAGGCTGCACTTGGTTAAGAGGATTTATAAATGGATAAGAAAACAGCACGTTTGCGTAGGGCCAAAAAAGCCCGGGCTCACATTCGTCGACTGGGCAAAGCCCGTTTGACAGTGCATCGCAGTGGTCGTCACATCTATGCGCAGGTTATCAGCGCTGAAGGCGGTAACGTTATTGCAGCGGCATCGACTTTGCAGAAAGCTGTAAGTGGCGACCTCAGCGGTACACACAATAAAGATGCAGCCAAGGCAGTTGGTAAGGCTGTTGCGGAAAAAGCAGTTGCCGCAGGTGTTTCTGATGTCGCATTTGACCGCTCAGGATATCGTTATCACGGCAGAGTTGCTGAACTGGCTAATGCCGCACGTGAAGGCGGGTTGAAGTTTTAATTCAACCAACCAAGAACCAGGAAAACAGGTAAAACAATGTCGAGAATGGAACGAGAAAACAGCGACGGTATGCTGGAAAAATTAGTAGCCGTTAACCGTGTTGCTAAAGTTGTTAAAGGTGGACGAGTGTTCGGCTTTACTGCTTTGAGCGTCGTAGGCGATGGTAATGGCAAAGTTGGATTTGGCTACGGTAAAGCCAAAGAGGTTCCAATCGCGATCCAGAAGTCTATGGAAAAGGCACGCCGTGACATGGTCACTATTTCACTTAAAGATGGCACTTTGTGGCATCCGGTGAAAGCCAAGCACAGTGGTTCGCGTATTTATATGCAACCAGCATCAGAAGGTACCGGTGTAATTGCTGGTGGTGCAATGCGTGCGGTTCTTGAAACAGTAGGCGTGCACAACGTTCTGGCCAAAAGCGTGGGTTCTAACCAACCCATCAACCTGGTGAGAGCAACAATCAAAGGCCTGAAGGCCATGCATGATCCCAAATCAATTGCTGCCAAACGTGGTAAGTCACTTGATGAAATTATGGAAAACCATAGCTGAGAAATCTGATGGCTAAGAAAAAAGAAATTAATGTGACGCTGGTACGTTCTCCAATTGGAGCGCAGCCCAAGCACAAGGAATGCGTTCGCGGCCTCGGTCTCAAACGTATACGCCAGACTGTAACACTGGAAGATACTCCTTCAGTGCGCGGCATGGTGAACAAAATCTATTACATGGTACGAGTGGAAGAAGTTTAAACCTTCTGCGAGCCTTAAAATCAGGAAAGTACAGACATGAAACTTAATACAATCAGCCCCGCTGAGGGCAGCACTAAAAATCGTAAGCGCGTCGGTCGTGGCATCGGTTCAACCGATGGTAAAACAGCGGGTCGTGGCCACAAGGGTCAGAAAGCCCGCTCCGGCGGTTATCACAAGGTAGGTTTTGAAGGCGGGCAGATGCCTTTGCAACGTCGTCTGCCCAAACGTGGCTTCGCGTCAAAAACTGCACGTTATAACGCGGAAGTTCGTTTGTATCACATTGCTGCTATGAGTGAGGACGTGATTGATGTTGAAGTACTGAAAAGTGCTGGAATCGTCAAGCATGATGCCAAGAAAGTTAAGGTTATCAACACTGGTGAATTGACCCGTGCGGTTACACTAAAAGGTTTGCATGTTACCAAGGGCGCGAAAGCTGCTATTGAAGCTGCAGGCGGCAAGGTCGAGTAATGGCAAAGTCACCTTCACAAGTGGCTGAATCTCTAGGTGGGCTGGGTCGTTTAACCGAGCTTCGTCAGAGATTACTGTTCGTTCTGGTTGCGTTGATCATTTATCGCATCGGTACGTTCATACCAGTCCCTGGTGTAAGCCCACAGGCGTTGCTGCAGTTTATGGATTCGCAGCAGGGAACCATCATTGATGTGTTCAACCTGTTTACTGGTGGTGCATTGTCACGTTTCTCGCTGTTTGCGTTGGGTGTAATGCCTTATATCTCTGCATCGATCATCATGCAGTTGATGACCAGCGCTGTGCCAAAACTCCAGCAGTTGAAGAAAGAAGGCTCCAGTGGCCGGCAGAAGATTACCCAATACACACGTATATTCACGGTGTTTTTGTCCGCTTTTCAGGCCGGTAGTGTAGCGTTTGCGCTGCAAAGCCAGAGTGGGGTGGTATATGCGCCGGGTTATGGTTTCTTGTTTACAGCCATTGTGACGCTGACAGCAGGCTCCGTATTTTTGATGTGGCTGGGTGAGCAGATTACAGAACGCGGTGTAGGTAACGGTATATCACTGCTGATTTTCGCTGGTATTGTCGCCGGTTTGCCTGGGGCCATTGCTGGAACGTTGGGACTGGTTAACACCGGTCAGCTTTCCATACCGGCCATGTTGTTCATTCTCGCATTGGTACTTGGCGTGATCTACTTCATTGTCAAGGTTGAACGTGGTCAACGTCGTATTACCGTTAACTATGCGCAACGGCAGGGCAAAGTCGCTTACCAGAATCAGGCGACACACTTGCCTTTGAAGCTGAATATGTCAGGTGTAATTCCAGCCATCTTCGCTTCCAGTCTGGTGATTTTCCCATCCACACTGGCCACCTGGTTTTCAGCCAATGAAAATCTGAGTTGGTTGACGGATGTGTCTGCCGCACTGACGCCTGGTAATTTGCCGTATACCTTGTTGTATTCGGCCTTGATTATATTCTTCTGTTTCTTCTACACGGCGTTGGTTTTCAACTCCAAAGAAACAGCTGACAACCTGAAAAAATCCGGAGCGTTTATCCCCGGCATTCGTCCAGGTCGTCAAACAGCAGATTACATCGACAACGTGTTGACACGTCTAACGATGGTTGGCTCTTTGTATCTGGTCGCAGTATGTCTGTTGCCTGATATATTGAGAGTAATGTGGCAGGTGCCATTTTATTTTGGTGGTACATCGGTGTTGATCGTAGTGGTCGTGATCATGGACTTTATTGCCCAGGTACAGGCCCATCTGATTTCACACAAGTACGACAGCCTGATGAAGAAGGCAAACCTGAAGTCCTACGGTCGTTCGGGTGTGGTACGCCGTTAACGATATAAGTTGATGGGTAAAAAGCCGATTGGCGGTAAGCCGATAGGCCGATTTTAAGAGCATGGCTTCGGTCATGGTAATTTTTGGTGGGGTAGTTGAGTCGGATAATCGACTGGATGAATACGCCGTTGCTATCTGAGGAGAGCTGCCATGAAGGTGCAAGCTTCAGTCAAAAAGATTTGTAGGAATTGTAAGATCGTTCGTCGCCAGGGCGTAGTATTTGTCATGTGCACGGATAAAAAACATAAGCAAAGACAGGGTTAAGTCTAAAAGGAAAGTTTGGTTTATTTTCAAATTTGGCTTTTACCAGTCTAGTAGGTTCGATATAATGTGCTGTTTACTTTAAGCAGTACCAACAGTTGCAGGAGTACGTAGTATGGCTCGCATCGCGGGAGTCAACATACCAGTTCAGAAGCACGCATGGGTTGCTCTGACCACCATTTATGGTGTTGGACGCACACGCGCTTTACAGATTTGTGAAGCAGCAAAAGTCGCGTCAGATACAAAGATTCGGGATCTTTCAGAGCCTGAAGTCGAAGCAATACGCGCTGAAGTGGCGAAGTTGTCCGTTGAGGGTGATCTGCGTCGTGATGTAGCCATGAATATTAAACGTCTGATGGATCTCGGTTGCTACCGTGGCCTACGTCATCGCAGAGGCTTGCCTGTGCGTGGACAACAGACCAAGACGAACGCTCGCACCCGTAAGGGCCCGCGTCGTCCGATCAAGCGTTAATCGTTTTTAGGTGGAATACTAATGGCAAAGCCAAATACAAAAGCTAAAAAGAAGATTAAAAAGGTCGTGGTCGATGGAATCGCCCATGTCCATGCTTCTTTTAACAATACGATCATCACTTTGAGTGACAGGCAGGGCAATGTATTGTCCTGGGCCACTTCCGGCGGCGCAGGTTTCCGTGGTTCACGCAAAAGTACACCTTTCGCTGCTCAGGTAGCAGCTGAAGCTGCTGGCCGTACTGCGCTTGAATATGGTCTCAAGAATCTTGAAGTACGTGTCAAGGGACCAGGTCCCGGCCGTGAATCATCCGTACGTGCATTGAATGCACTGGGATACAAGATCACTAACATTATTGACGTGACGCCGATACCGCATAACGGTTGTCGTCCACCGAAAAAACGTCGCGTTTAGGAGTTTAAGACATGGCAAGATATATTGGACCTACCTGCAAACTCGCTCGTCGCGAAGGTGTAGATCTCGGCCTGAAGAGCCCGGCACGTGGACTCGAGTCCAAATGTAAGCTCGGACAGGTTCCTGGTCAACATGGTGGCGCACGTCGCCAGCGTTTGTCAGAATACGCATTGCAGTTGCGTGAGAAGCAGAAAGTACGCCGTACTTACGGTGTTCTGGAAAAGCAATTCCGTAACTACTATAAAAAGGCTGCCAGCCAGAAAGGCGCAACCGGTGAAAACCTGTTGGTGCTGTTGGAAAGCCGTCTTGATAACGTAGTATATCGTATGGGGTTTGCTGTTACTCGCGCTCAGGCACGTCAGTTGGTATCGCACAAGTCGGTTCAGGTTAACGGTAGCCAGGTCAATATTCCGTCATACCAGGTTCAGCCCGGTGACGTTGTCAGTATTGCTGAAAAGGCCAAAGCCCAACTGCGCGTTAAAGAGTCCATCACCCTGTCTCAGGAAATGGATCTTGTTGCGGTTTGGATGGAAGTGAACAATGACAAGATGGAAGGTACATATAAGACCTATCCGGATCGTCAGGATCTTCCAGCCGATATCAACGAAACCCTGATCATCGAGCTGTATTCCAAGTAATACCCTTTTTCCCTGCTGGTTCGCCGGTAGGGGATTTCGCCAGACACATAATTGAGTGAGGTTCATCCCATGATGGATGTGATTGAAAATATGTTACGACCCAGAGCGGTTGGCGTTGAAGAAATCAACCCGAACCGTGCCCGTATTGCACTAGAGCCGTTGGAACGTGGTTTTGGGCATACATTGGGTAACGCCTTACGTCGCGTGCTGTTATCTTCAATACCAGGTTGTGCCATTGTAGAGGCTGAAATTGACGGCGTATTGCACGAATACTCGGCAGTTGAAGGTTTGCAGGAAGACATCATTGAAGTTCTGTTGAACCTCAAAGGTATCGCGTTAAATATGTTCGAGCGTGAAGAAACCGTTCTGACATTGAGCAAATCTGGAACCGGTGCTGTTACAGCCGGTGACATTACAGTGGATCACGATGTTGAAATCGTCAACCCGGATCACATTATTTGTCATCTGACTAACAACGGCAGCATCAACATGCAGCTGAAAGTTAAGCGTGGTGTTGGTTATCAGCCTGCTAATCAGGTATTGAATATAGACGAAGAAACCCGTCCAATCGGCCGCTTGCTGCTGGATGCTTCTTTTTGCCCGGTACACCGTGTGTCATACAGTGTTGAAGCTGCGCGTGTTGAGCAGCGTACTGATCTGGATAAACTGGTTCTCGATATTGAAACCAACGGCACTATGGATTGTGAAGCAGCAGTTAAACTTGCGGCTAATATACTGGCTGACCAATTGGCTGTGTTCGTTGATTTCAAAGCCCGTACCGAGATTGTTGAGGAAGAGAAGTCTCAGGAAATTGATCCTGTGTTGCTGCGTCCAATTGATGATCTGGAACTGACAGTTCGTTCTGCCAACTGTCTGAAAGCGGAAAGCATTTTGTACATTGGTGATCTGGTACAGAGAACCGAAGTTGAATTATTAAAAACGCCTAACCTTGGTAAGAAGTCATTGACTGAAATCAAGGATGTGTTGGCTCAGCACGAGCTTTCACTGGGTTCAAAACTCGAAAACTGGCCGCCGGCTTCTTTGGCTGACGCCTGAGCACCGCGACAGCTAAGAGACATAGGAAACAATCATGCGTCATTTAAAATCAGGTCGTAAACTGAATCGTAACAGCAGTCACAGAAAAGCCATGTTTCGCAATATGGCCAACTCGCTGTTCGAGCACGAAATCATTAAAACGACTGTACCCAAAGCAAAAGAACTGCGTCGTGTTGCAGAGCCTCTTCTTACATTGGCCAAAAGCGATAGCGTAGCTCATCGTCGTCAGGCGTTTAACCGTTTGCGTGACAAAGTATCAGTTGGTAAACTGTTTGAAGAACTAGGTCCACGTTATGTAGACCGCCCGGGTGGCTACTTGCGTATCTTAAAGTGTGGTTACCGTACTGGTGACAAAGCACCTATGGCTTATGTTGAACTGGTTGGACGTCCCCGTCAGGACGATCAGGTAGAAGCTGAATAAGTAACGGCAGCGAACAAGTATTAAAGAAGCACGGCGATGCCGGGGCTTCAGACTATTAAACAACAGCCCCGGCCATTTGGCCGGGGCTGTTGTTTAATAGGGCTAAGGAAAAGCAGTATTCGGATTTGATCCCGCAGTAACGCCCAAGTTTATTAAGTAAATAGCCTGGTGCCCAATTGGAATACCAGCAGCGCGCCAACGTAGCCAACAGTGGTCATATAAACCCACGAGAATATCGGCCAACGCCAGGTGTTAGTTTCACGTCTAATGGCGGCCACGGTAGCAGCACATTGTAAGCACCAAGCGTAAAACACCAGCATTCCAAGCACCATCGGCAATGTAAATATCATTCTGCCATCCGGCCATTTAGCCGCCCGTAATTTCTCTGCAAGTCGTTGATCATCAACTTCCGAGCCCACCGCATAGATCGTGCCCATTACAGCAACAACTACCTCGCGTGCGGGGAAGCCAGCTATCACGGCAGAGGATACCCGCCAATCCCAACCGAGCGGCTTAAATAGCGGCTCTATGGTCCGCCCGATCCGTCCCAGGAAGCTTTGCGACATTTGCGCTGCGGCCTCAGCATTTGCGTGACTGGTGTTTTCTGTACTCTCGATGTTTGTAATGCCTGCGTTGTATGCATTTACATCCATTCGTGGAAAATAGGCCAGCACCCAAACGACAACTGCAACTGTGAATATGATGGTGCCGGCGCGTTTTAAAAAGATTCTTGCGCGGTCATACAGTTTAAGAGCAACGGTTTGAAAGTTAGGGGTGCGGAATTCCGGTAAAGCCAGCATAAAACGCGGCTTAGGGCCTTTTAGCGCCGATGATTTTAGAATGAATGCTGTACTCAGGCCGCCTACAATGCCCAGCAGATACAAGCCGAACAGCACCAGCCCTTGCAGGTTCATCCAGCCTACTGAAGTGCTGGGTACAAAGGCCGCGATCAATAACGCATAAATCGGTAACCTGGCACTGCAGGTCATAAACGGAGCAGCCATAATAGTCGCAATGCGGTCTCGTCGGTCGGGTATTACCCGAGTTGACATGATCGCAGGTACTGCGCATGCGAAACTGGACAGCATGGGAATGACGGATTGGCCTGATAACCCTACTGTACGCATCACACGGTCCATTAAGAAGGAGGTTCTGGCGAGGTAGCCGGTATCTTCTAACAATATGATAAACAGAAACAGTATCAGGATCTGAGGCAGGAAAATGATGACACTACCGACGCCAGCGATTACACCATCGGCGAGAAAGCTACTGAGCGCATTGTCGCCGAGAACCGCGATCAACTTTTGTCCGAGCATGGAACTACCGGCATCGATCGCATCCATTAATGGTGTTGCCCAGGTAAATACGGCCTGAAATACCAATAATAGAAGCACAAAAAACATTAAAGTAGCTGGCCAGGGCTTGTTACTCCAACGAATCAATCGCGCGCCCATTTTTAGCAGCAGTGGTGTCTGTTCCTGCACCTCGCTGATGGTTTGCTTGACCCAGCCATAGCGTTGCTGTGCCTCCACTGCCGCGGGTGGGGCGTTCTCGAACAAATGGGCGCGCAATTGATTCACGCGCTCAGTTCCAAGTTGTTCATTCAGCGCCCGTTCCCGCTCAGGATTGGTTTGCAGCAGTGACTGAATGACATCTATGCGCTGCCAGTCATCGCCCAGTTGTTGTGTTAAGTCGCGGGCTGTTTCACTTAGTTCCGGCCATGAAGCGGGTATAGCTGGTGCAGCCACATCTGAAATACCGTCCAAAGCCTGCTTGAGTTCGGTTAAACCATGGCCGGTGATACTACTGACAGGATGCACAGGCACGCCGCCCAGTGAGGCGCTGAGCGCCTCTATGTCAATACTGATACCACTGGCAGTTGCAGCATCGATCATGGTGAGTGCCACCATGGTAGGTAGCTGCAATTCCAGCAACTGCTCCAGCAGATATAAACCCTGATACAAGTGCGTGGCATCTATGACAACCAGCAGTCCGGTTGGTTTAGGTGTACCAGCAACTCTTCCCAGTGTCACGTCTACTGCGATACGTTCGTCAGCTGAATCACCGTCCAGGCTATAGATGCCCGGCAGGTCGATCAGGTTGATCGCGGAGGATTCAAGTTGAACGGTACCGATATGCTTTTCAACCGTAACACCGGGATAATTAGCAGTGGTCTGCCGTAATCCGGTCAGGCGGTTGAATAACGTGCTTTTGCCGGCATTCGGATTGCCGATGACAGCGATAGATGCGCTTGGTTTTCTTCTTATTCCGATGCCACTAACGGGTATTTTTACTTCAGCACTATCAGTCACTAGCACTGATCCGGGTGACTTCGAAAAAGCGTGCCTGCTCTTTTCGCAGTGATACCGCGGTGCCGAAAAAGCCAACTTCCATCGGGTCACCACCGATGGCGACGTTTTCCAGTCGTACTGTAATGTCTTCAACCAGCCCCAGCATCATTAGTCTGATAACGCCCGGGTCAGCGGGGTTAATTTTATCAAGCCTGGCAGATTCGCCCGGTAGCAAGTCAGCTAGTGTCATATAAATCCTTTGCGATGCAAATGAGAGGTATTCGCATTAACCGGCATATTGTAAAGCATCTGGAACCAGGATTCATACATTGCAACAAAATTATTTCATTGGCAAAGTGGTGGTGTGGAATGGCGGATGGTGTCAGCCGAAAAGGCATCTTAAAAAATCAATTGCTGCGTTTTTGCCAGTCACCCGATTTAATAACGCCACAGCAGGCATTGGCCCTGAAGTGGTAAAGCCAGTGGTTCAGGGTAGGTGAGTCAAAGATGGCGATATCTGCCAGGTAACCGGGCAATAGCGAGCCAACCTGGTGGCTGCGTGCCACTGCGCGCGCCGCTACCGTGGTCGCACCAGTGAGAACTTCTTGAGGCGTCATTTGTTGATTGATGCAAGCCAGCATCATGGCGAGCGGTAAATGGTAGCTGGGCGCCGAGCCAGGATTAAAATCCGTTGCAACGGCGACTTTAACTCCGGCGTTCATCATGGACCTTGCCGCCATATATCGTTCACGCAGGTAGAGCGATGCCAACGGCAGGCTCACTGCCACGGTTCCTGCGGCCGCCATTGCATCTATGCCCGCCTGGCTGGCGTATTCCAGGTGTTCGGCAGATACAGCATCTAGTTCGGCGGCCAGCGCTGCTCCACCCCCATCACTAAGTTGGTCTGCGTGTAACTTCAGTTTCAAGCCTGCCTGAACTGCCGATTTTAAAACCTGGCGTCCTTCGGGTATGGTAAATGCGCCTTGTTCAACAAAGGCGTCGCAAAATTCCGCCAGATCCTGCCTGCCTATCTCCGGAATAAGATCATTACAAAGCAAAGCTATATAAGCTTCACGATTGTCCTCATATTCCTCAGGAACCATGTGTGCCCCCAGAAAGGTGGGTATCAGGTCGATCGGCTGCAATGTGTCCAACTGACGATAGACCTCCAGTTGTTTGAGCTCCGCATTGCGTTCAAGGCCATAACCGGTTTTGCATTCCACGGTGGTCACGCCCAGGTCCAGCATCCCCTTCAGTGCCAGCAGGGCTTTGTCACGTAATTCCGCCTCACTGGTGTTGCGGGTGGCTGCAACCGTACTACGAATACCGCCACCGGCGGCTGCAATTTCCTGGTAACTTTTGCCTTGCAAGCGCAGGTCGAATTCATCTCCGCGCCAGCCACCGAAACACAAATGTGTATGGCAATCGATCAAGCCCGGAAGCACCAGTTTTTGACTACAATCCTCACCATCAAGCTGGCTGAACTGCTGTGGCAGGTCGGCATCTGCGCCCACCCACACAACCTGCGAGTTTTCTGTTACCAGTGCAGCGTCATTGATCAGACCAGCATCGCTTTGGTCGAATTGCGCAGGGCAGGTGGCAAGCTGACTGATATGTCGTAAAACGATCATGACACTAGTTCAGCGCGCCCAGTTTGTCTTCAACTGCGTGCAAAAGATCGCCATCGCGAAGGATTTGTGCGCATCGGTCAAGATCGTTTCTGACCTCGTAATCTTTGTCAGCGTGCTTGATTTCTTTGCGCAAGGCCTGATGGGTAATCGCAACACCATCGCCGGGGGCAACAGAACCGCGGAAATCCAACGCCTGGGCTGAGGTTAGCAGCTCTACCGCCAATATCCGCTCTACGTTGTCGACCACGCTCAACAACTTGAACGCGCTGATTGACCCCATGCTGACATGATCTTCCTGTCCCAAACTGGTAGGTATGGAATCGACGCTGGCGGGATGACATAAAATTTTGTTCTCGGACACCAGTGCTGCAGCGGTGTATTGCGGGATCATGAAACCGGAGTTCACGCCGGTATCTTTCATCAACAAAGTTGGCAAGCCGTCGTGACCTTCAAGCAGCAGGTAGGTGCGACGTTCGGAAATACTGCCCAGCTCAGCCAGCGCTATGGCTGCAAAATCCATTGCCAGTGCCAGCGGCTGCCCATGAAAATTACCACCCGAAAGGATATCGCCCTGCTGGAAAACCAGCGGGTTATCCGTGACTGAATTGAGCTCGACTTCAAAGCACTTGCGTGCGTATTCAAGCGCATCACGACTGGCACCATGCACCTGGGGCACACAGCGCAAGCTATAGGGATCCTGAACCTTGCCGCAGTCGCGGTGTGAGGTCATTATCTCGCTGCCTTCCAGCAGTTTGCGGATATTGGCGGCCACCGCTTTCTGCCCTTTGTGCGGACGGATGGCGTGAATGCGCTCGTCAAATGGCGCTTCACTGCCCTGCAAGGCCTCAAGGCTCATAGCCGCCAATAGATCTGCTTCACGTTGCAAAACCAGCGTACGCTCCAGCACATAAGCACCGTAAGCGAGCATCATCTGGGTGCCGTTGATCAACGCCAGGCCATCTTTGGGCTGCAAATGTATGGGCTCGATAGCCTTTTCCTTGAGCGCATCAGCAGCAGGAACTTTGTGATTTAATTGCGCATCCCAGACTTCACCCCGGCCAATCAAGGGTAGACAAAGATGTGCCAGAGGCGCCAGGTCACCAGAGGCGCCAACACTGCCGCGACTTGGTACCCAGGGGATCAGGCCGCTTTCTTCCAGCTTTAACAACTGCAGGAAGGTTTTTTCTGAAACACCCGAAAAGCCCAGGCTCAAAGAATGAATTTTTAGCTGCAGCATCAAGCGTGTAATAACCGGAGGTATGGGCTCACCAACACCGCAGGCATGACTCAACAAAATATTCTGTTGCAGCGTGGCCAGCAGGTCGGCAGAAATTCGTTTATTGGCAAGAATGCCAAAGCCGGTATTAATGCCGTAGTGTGCCTTGCCATCCAGCAGTGCAGCTTCAACCACCTTCCTGGATCGGGTGACAGCAGAATAATCTTTGCGCAGGCTTTTCATTCTGGCGTCAAGATCGGCCTGCAAATGATTCAGCCGTATTGTTGTAGTGCTCATATTGCTACTCCCGAATGCTGCATTCCCTTACTCTTTCCTAACGCGCTCATTCTTAAGACGCTCATTTGCCGTTAATCATCGGCAGATCAACGCCACGTTCGTTGGCGATATCAATGGCGTCCTGATAACCCGCATCTGCATGGCGCATCACGCCGGTACCCGGATCGGCGGTTAATACGCGTTGTAAACGCCGGTCCGCCATTTCGGTACCGTCGGCAACGCTGACCATGCCGGAGTGTTGTGAGTAACCGATACCCACGCCACCACCATGATGAATGGATACCCAGCTGGCGCCACAGGCGGTGTTGAGCATCGCATTGAGCAACGGCCAATCGGCGATTGCATCCGAGCCATCTTTCATGGCTTCGGTTTCGCGGTTAGGGGAGGCAACAGAGCCGGTGTCGAGGTGATCGCGGCCGATAACAATCGGCGCTTTCACTTTGCCTTCGCGAACCAGTTCATTGAACTTCAGAGCGGCTTTGGCACGTTCGCCGTATTCCAGCCAGCAAATGCGCGCGGGTAAGCCCTGAAAGGCAATCTGTGTTTGGGCTTTTTTAATCCAGCGATGCAAGTCTTTCTTTTCTGGAAACAACTCAAGAATGGCTTCGTCGGTAACGCGAATGTCCTGCGGATCACCCGATAATGCTGCCCACCGGAACGGGCCGGCTCCTCGACAGAACAACGGACGAATATAGGCAGGCACAAAACCCGGAAAATCAAAAGCTTCGGGCATATCCCGGTAGTCAGCAACCTGGCCTCGCAGGTTATTGCCGTAGTCGAAGCAAATGGCGCCGCGTTTTTGCAGTTCCAGTATGGCTTCAACATGCAAGACCATCGAGTCGAGCACCTTGCTGTCGTAGGTTTTGGGGTCCGAGGTCCGCAACGATGCAGCTTCTTCCAGCGAATACCCCACTGGTATATAACCTTCTCGCAAGTCGTGAGCAGAGGTCTGATCGGTCACAATATCCGGCAAAATGTTGCGCCGCACCATTTCGGGCAACACTTCAGCAATATTACCCACCAGACCGACAGAAATCGGGCCATCCGACTGTTCAATCATTTCCAGCGCTTCGTCCAGACTGTGTACCATACGGTCGCAGTAATGAGTTTCAACACGACGTTCAATGCGCCAGGGGTCTACTTCAACCGCCAGGCAGTTGCCGTCATTCATGGTGCAGGCCAGCGGTTGTGCGCCGCCCATGCCGCCGAGGCCCGCAGTGACGGTCAATGTATTGCGTAGACTGCCATTAAAATGCTGCCGCGCGCACTCTGCAAAGGTTTCATAAGTGCCCTGAACAATGCCCTGAGAGCCGATATAAATCCACGAACCGGCGGTCATCTGGCCATACATAGTCAGACCTTTTTTCTCCAGTTCACGAAAGTGATCCCAGTCGCTCCAGCGCGCCACCAGATTGGAATTGGCAATCAGTACACGAGGTGCCTCTTCATGTGTGCGAAAGACGCCGACCGGCTTGCCGCTTTGGATCAGCAACGTTTCGTCGTTCTCCAGTCGCTGGAGTGTAGAAATAATCCTTTCCAGGCACTCACGGTTGCGGGCAGCCTTGCCTGTGCCGCCGTAAACCACCAATTCATCGGGTTTTTCAGCGACATCCGGATCGAGATTATTCATCAGCATCCGCATCGCGGCTTCCTGGTGCCAACCTTTGCAGCTGATTTGTGTGCCAGTTGGTGCCTTTATGGGTACATTTTTTGTGTTCATTACTGTACAGTCACTGTTCTGAAATGAATTTCATCAATTATAACAGTGATGGTGGCTTTGACCGCTGCCTGAACTGAAAATTATCGGAAGCAAAGCATTGAGTAAATTAAGTCCAAGAATGATCTTTTTGTTTATCGTGTTGAGCTGCGCCGGCCTGATGGCTTATGCACTCTACAATCAGTATGTTGAATTTCTTGATCCGTGTCCCCTGTGCATCTTCCAGCGCATCGCGTTTATCTGGATGGGCGCGTTCGCCTTACTGGCTGCATTGCATAACCCGGCCGGTTGGGGCCGCAAGCTGTATGTCTGGTTGATTACCCTGGGTACTGCGCTTGGCGTCGCCTCAGCGGGCCGTCACATCTGGCTGCAGGGTCTGCCGCCTGGTGATGTGCCAGAGTGCGGGCCCGGCCTGAACTATATGTTGGATAACTTCCCTTTGAAAGACGTTCTGTCTTCTGTTTTGAATGGATCCGGCAGTTGTGCGGAAGTCAGTTGGACTTTTATGGGGCTGAGTATGCCCATTTGGACAATGGTCTGGTACATTGGGCTAGGCCTGTTGGCATTCTGGGCGGGGTACAAGGCAATCAAGCGCTGATTGCGCGTGTTTTGTCTTGATATTTAGGCAATGATATTTAGGCAACAATAAACGAGAAATTACACAGTGAATGAGACGCAAATGAGTTTGGTAAAATGAATATTGAAGCAACACCTGCAGGCACCACGGCTGAAGATTCAAACTGGCAGCCATCTTCGTGGCAATCACGCGAGGCGAAACAACAGGCCACTTATTCCGACCCGGTTGCGTTGGCCAATGCGTTGAAAGAGTTGGGCAGTTTGCCGCCATTGGTAACCTCCTGGGAAATTATGGCTCTGCGAGAGCAAATCTCACAAGCACAGGACGGCAAGCGGTTTTTCCTGCAGGGTGGCGACTGTGCTGAAAGTTTCGCTGAATGCAACTCGGACGTCATCACCAACCGCTTGAAAGTGCTGTTGCAGATGAGCCTCGCGCTGACCCATGGCTTGCAAAAGCCAGTGGTACGGGTAGGGCGGTTTGCCGGTCAATATGCCAAGCCACGTTCGTCAGATTCTGAAACCAAAGACGGCATCACACTGCCCAGCTACCGCGGAGATCTGGTTAATTCAGTAGAGTTCACGCCTGAGAGCAGAGAGCCTGATCCGAGAAGGCTGCTGCACGGGCATGCGCATTCAGCCATGACCATGAATTTTGTGCGCGCGTTGGTGGACGGTGGTTTTGCCGATTTACACCATCCGGAATACTGGAACCTGAGCTGGGTAAAGCACTCGCCATTGGCGGATGAGTTTCAAAGACTGGCTGACAACCTCGGCCGGGCAGTCAACTTTATGGAAACCATTTCCGGTCAGAGCGCAGGTGCACTTAAGCGGGTGGATTTTTATACCTCACACGAAGCTTTGCATTTGCATTATGAACAGGCGCTAACCCGCCAGGTGCCCAGGCAGGAAGGTTGGTTTAACTTGACCACGCATTTTCCCTGGATCGGAATGCGCACTGCAGATGTAGATGGTGCGCACGTTGAATATTTCAAAGGTATTCAAAATCCGATCGGTATTAAAGTCGGCCCAACTGCCAGCCCGAAGCATCTGCAACAGTTGCTGGAAATCCTCAATCCCAACCAGGAAAAAGGCCGCATGGTTCTGATCCACCGGATGGGTGCGGAACATCTGGAGAGCAAACTGCCGCCGTTATTGAAAGCGGTTCAGGACACCGCTTCTCCCGTGTTATGGGTCTGCGATCCGATGCATGGCAATACAGAAACGACCGCGTCCGGAATCAAGACACGCCGCTTCCGTAACATTATGACTGAGACCGAAACTGCGATTGAGCTTCACCATCAACACGAATCGCATCTTGGTGGTGTTCATTTGGAGCTCACGGGTGAGAATGTTACTGAATGTACCGGTGGCGCCAGAAACCTGAATGAAGAAGATCTCGGGCGGGCTTATAAATCGATCGTGGATCCGCGCCTTAATTACGAACAGGCGTTGGAACTGGCTATGTTGATCGTCAGCAAGTTCGACAAACTGGACTGAGTAACACCGTGCCTGAATGAGTGATGCAAATGAGTGATGCATAGGCAAAGTCGACACAAGCCGTGGCTGTGGTGTTTAACCCTGGCCACGGGTCTGCTATTGGCTGTACCCATACTGGCTGCCGGACCGGTTAGTCATATCGTAAGTTACCCCCCCAACAAGCAACAATATCTGCAAGTTCGTTCAGAGTTTCCAGTCGCCTCCCTCGAGACCGATGTGGTCATACCCAACTGGACGCCCGGCGCCTACGTGATCAAAAATTTCGGCGCCAATGTTGACCGCCTGTCGGCCACTTCCGAAAGCGGTACTCCACTGGCACTGGAAAAGATCAGTAAAGATACCTGGCGGATTCAGACGCCGGATGTGCAGCGCCTGGTCGTCAGTTATGAAGTTTATACCCCGACACTTTCGGTCCAAACCAGCTGGGTCGAGCCGGATTTTACATTGATTAACGGCGCTTCGGTGTTTTTGTACACTCGGGATACCAGATCCTTGCCGCAAACGCTAAGTGTCACTGCCGGCGTTGAAAGGGGTAGGGTTTTTAGCGCGTTGCCTACTGCTGATGGTGGCCAGACGTTTCAGGCTAAAACCTATGACGTTCTGGTGGACAATCCGGTCGTCGTTGCAAAAGCACCTGAGCATAGATTTAACACAGGCCAACAGGAATATGTGTTTCTGAATGTGGGTGAGAATGCTTCCTGGGACGCGGCCAAAGCGACTTCTGATTTGCAGAAAATGGTAGAGGCCACGCAATCTTTCTGGCAGGTAAACCCACTCACTCGTCCTTACTGGTTCCTGAATTTTTCGGTAGGAGCAAAAGGCGGCCTGGAGCATGATCACAGCACTGTGACCATGACCGGTCGTCGTACCATGCAAAACCGTGGCGACTATGTAAAGTGGTTGGGTTTGATGTCACACGAGTTTTTTCACGCATGGAACGTCAGGCGTATGCGTCCCGCTGCTTTGCAGCTATACGACTATCAGAATGAACAATATTCAAGCCAATTGTGGCTGGCTGAAGGTTTTACATCCTATTACGACAACGTTTTGCTGGTTCGGGCTGGGCTTATAACCCCGACAGAGTACCTGGGCCTGATTGCTAAGGACATGCATCGTCTGTTGAACACGCCAGGGCGAAAGTTGCGCCCGGTTAGCGAAGCCTCACTTGAGGCCTGGTCGCGACACTATCAGCCCAATGCCAATAACCTCAACAGCACCGTCAGCTATTACAACAAAGGTGCGGTCATCGGCTTTGTATTGGATGCCTATCTGCGTGAACACAGCAAAGGTCGTTACAGTCTTGATGACTTGATGCGGGAACTGTACCAGCGACATTTGTCAGGCGGCTACAGCCCGGATGATTTCATTGCAGTTTTGGCTGATGTCGGGGGTGAGAAAGCGGTGGCATTTGTAGAGCCGTTGTTAAACACCACGCAAGACCCTGATATAGATACGGCGCTGGATTGGTACGGCCTGGAAATTCGTCGCGGTATCGATTCTGAAAATACTGGTACCGAGCTGCTCATCCCTGGTGATTTTGGCGTTATCTGGGATAGCAAGCGCACGGGGCCTTTGGTCAAGTCTGTGCGCGCTGATAGCGCCGGCGCGATAGCTGGCTTGTTACCGGGAGATGAAGTACTGGCTATTGGTGCCGAACGCATGACACGTGAAAACTATGCAGCGTTAATGGAGGGATTTCGCTCCGGCGAGAGCACCACTTTACTGGTGTCTCGCCGGGGCCAGATCAAAACCCTCAATCTAACACTGGATGCGGCCTTGCCGGATCACTATGTGATCGCTGTGCAGAAAAGTATCAGCAGGCAGACGCTTAAGCGACTGCAGGGATTCCTTGGTCAGGATTTATGAGCCTTCCTGGATCTTGTTCTTAGGTGCGCGACCAGCTGCTTTGCGCTCGTGTTCTTTCAAAAACACTTTGCGGATGCGGATAGATTCAGGCGTCACTTCTACCAGTTCGTCGTCCTGAATAAACTCCAGAGATTGCTCGAGTGTCATGAGAATCGGAGGCGCCAACGTCACGGCTTCGTCTTTGGACTGAGTTCGAATGTTGTTTAGCTGCTTGGCTTTTAGCGGATTAATGGTGAGGTCATTGCCGCGATTGTGAATGCCGATCAATTGACCTTCATAAACATCCGTGCCGCCCTCGATGATCATACGGCCTCGATCCTGCAGGTTGAACAAGGCATAAGCCACAGATTTACCGGTGCTATTGGAAATCAATACGCCGTTGTTACGAGTCGAAATCGCTTCAGGATTGTATGGACCATATTCTTCAAAGGTATGGAACAGCAAACCAGTACCTGCCGTAACTGTACGGAACTCGGATTGAAAACCGATCAAGCCGCGCGCAGGAATGGTGTAATCCATGCGGATACGACCTTTGCCATCCGGTTTCATGTCTGTTAACACACCGCGACGATCACCAAGGCGTTCCATTACCGCACCCTGGTAATCAGATTCAAGATCTACTACCAGCGTTTCGTAAGGTTCCATGGTTTGGCCGTCTTTTTCCTGCAAAATTACCTCAGGACGCGAAATAGCCATTTCGTAACCTTCCCGGCGCATGGTTTCGATCAGGATGGACAAATGCAACTCACCACGTCCGGATACCTTAAAACGCTCGGCGTCGTCAGTTTCTTCGATTCGTAAGGCCACATTATGGCTGGCTTCGCGGAGCAGACGCTCACGTAGCTGACGGGAGGTCAGGTATTTACCTTCACGACCCGCAAACGGGGATTTATTAACCCGGAATGTCATGCTGATAGTGGGTTCGTCCACCGTCAATGGTGGCAAAGCCTCTACCGTATCACGTGCGCACAAAGTATCGGAAATACGCAGGTTTTCCACGCCGGTTACGGCAATAATATCGCCAGCGTTGGCTTCTTCGACTTCAATACGCTCTAGTCCACGGAAACCAAGGACCTGTAAAATGCGGGCGTTGTGCTGGTCGCCATAGCGATCAATCACGGTAATCTGCTGATTGGGTTTGACGCAGCCGCGCTGCACCCGACCAATGCCGATAACACCTACATAGGTGTTGTAATCCAGTGTCGTGACACGCATCTGGAAAGGACCATCCAGATTAACGTCCGGCGGGCTTACCTTGTCAATAATGGTGTCGATCAGCGGATCCATATTGCCTTCGCGAACGTCGTCTTGCAGTCCTGAATAGCCATTAAGTGCCGAGGCATAAACGACAGGGAAGTCCAGTTGTTCTTCGCTGGCACCGAGTTGGTCAAACAATTCGAAGGTCTGGTCAAGAACCCAATGCGGACGGGCACCATCGCGGTCAACTTTGTTAATGACAACAATCGGTTTAAAGCCCATTTCAAAAGCTTTCTGTGTCACAAAGCGGGTTTGTGGCATCGGCCCGTCAACGGCGTCTACCAGCAGCAATACGGAATCTACCATACTCAAAATGCGTTCCACTTCACCACCAAAGTCGGCGTGACCAGGGGTGTCCACAATGTTGATACGGTACTGCTCGCCATTGTGCGTCCAGTTGATCGCTGTATTTTTGGACAAAATGGTGATGCCGCGTTCTTTTTCCAAGTCGTTGGAATCCATTGCCCGATCGAGCGTGGCAGCGCGATCTCCCATGGTGCCGGATTGCTGCAGCAGCTGGTCAACCAGGGTGGTCTTGCCATGGTCTACATGGGCGATAATAGCGATGTTTCTGAGATTTTGTATCACGTTAGATTCCAAACAGAGTTAAGCGCGCGGAAGGTACACCGTTTACCCGCAAGGTGCAATGATTTTATTTATAAAACAGCTATTTAAATGCTGTTGAAATGGTTTTAAAAACTTCTGAATTCGCAATGGGGTTGTAGATCAGGCGCTTATAAAACCCAGCCGGTTCAATGTGCTGGCAATTGGACTGGCAACGCCACGAAATGCCCACGAGGTAAACTCATGACGCCTGGGGTAATGGCTTCTGAGAGAGTCGATCTGAACGCGCTGTGCGCCCGGGGAACGATCTATCAAAGAACGTATGGCCTGATCATCCCGTGCCACAGGACAGCTAGCCTGAATTAACTGGTGCAGCACCTCTTGCAGTGAATGATCAGCTGAAAAATCGAGTATGCCTGCGGTTGGGCTTTGTGGGGCGAGAATGTCGAGTGCGGGCGTCTCAGCAGGAAACTTTTGACGAAAGGATTGATAGATCATGTACGTACCATTGCGTTTGCCCTGCACGCTACTGCCGGCGACATGAGGCGTTGCGACGACCACTTGATCGAGTAATTCGCATACGACATAGGGCTCATCGGGCCAGACATCCAATGCGGCATGCAAGCGCTTGTTTGCAAGCTCGCCAAACAGGGCGCCCGCATCCACAATGCCACCTCGAGCAGCATTGACCAATAAAGTGCCGTTTGGCAATTTAGACATTTGTTGCTGATTAAACATGTGCTGCGTTGGGCAGGGGCCATCATGCGTCAGTGGAACGTGCAGACTGACGATGTTTTGACCGCAGGCTTCGGCCATCGATACCAGATCAGCCTGGCCCATGTCCTGTAATGGCGGGTCGCAGGCGACAACTGACATACCCAGAGCCTGCAGCAAACGCACCAGTCTTGAACCCACATTGCCGCGCCCGATCACGCCAACCGATTGCTGCAGAAAATCTTTGTTCAGCCGCGCGCAAGCCAGCATCATCATGGCCAATGTATATTGCGCTGCGGCATCTGCATTGCAGCCGGGTGCATTGGCCCACTGGATGTTGTTGGCGCTCATCCATTGGGTGTCCAGGTGATCAATGCCGATGGTGGCGCTACCCACAAATCGCACCTTGCTGTTCTCCAAAAGGCTGGCATCCACACGGGTAATCGAGCGCACCAATAGCACGTCGGTATCTTTCACATCCTCGTCAATGATGCGCCGACCATTGAGGCGAACCAGTTCATTGCCCGCCGCAAAAGTCTCATCAAGCGCGGGCATGTTTTCATCCGCAACAATTTTCATCTTGAAACCGAAAGGCCTGCGGCTTTTTGACGGAAGGACACTGTTTTGTCGACCATTTCAGGTCCCTGAGAGTTGATTTTCAGGTACAATAGTACAGCTAATACCTGGTGTCGTTAACCCATCGATTTGACTGACTGTTTATGCGGGTTGCGGCAAACATCGAATTTGAGTCTTTTTGAGGAGTTTTTGAATGAAACAAGCTGTGCGAGTCGCGATCACGGGTGCTGCTGGTCAAATTGGTTATCAACTGTGCTTCAGAATTGCAGCCGGTGATATGTTGGGCCCGGATCAGCCGGTTATTCTTCAATTGCTGGAAATTACACCCGCTCTTGGTGCATTGGAAGGCGTGGTCATGGAGTTGAAAGACTCGGCTTTCCCATTGCTGGAAGATGTGGTTTTTACTGACGACGCCAATGTTGCTTTTAAAGACACTGATTATGCATTACTGGTCGGTGCCCGGCCACGCGGCCCGGGTATGGAGCGTGCGGACCTGTTGACTGCCAATGGCCAGATATTCGGGCCGCAGGGCAAAGCCATGAATGCACACTCCAGTCGTGGTATCAAAGTGCTGGTGGTTGGCAATCCAGCTAATACCAATGCATTAATCGCCCAATCGGCAGCGCCGGATTTGAACCCGCGCAATTTTACCGCCATGACCCGCCTTGATCACAACCGCGCCATGGCGCAGTTGGCTGAGAAAACCGGCATTCATCACGGTAAAATTCAAAAAATGCTGATTTGGGGTAACCACTCATCTACCCAGTATCCGGATATCAACTTTGCTCAGGTCGACGGCAAAAATGCCACTGATCTGGTTAATCAGGACTGGTATCGCGATAGGTTTATTCCCACAGTTCAGCAACGTGGCGCAGCCATCATCAAAGCACGTGGTGCTTCGAGTGCTGCATCCGCTGCCTCGTCCGCGATTGACCATATGCGTAGCTGGGCACTCGGGACGGCAGAAGGTGACTGGGTTTCCATGGCAGTGCCATCAGATGGCAGCTATAGCATTGCGCCCGGCATCATTTATTCATTCCCGTGTGTGTGTCGTAATGGCGACTATGAAATTGTGCAGGGACTGGAAATTGATGATTTCAGCCGGGCGCGCATGGACGCATCTGAGGCCGAGTTGCGCGAGGAGCGCACTGCGGTAGAGGACTTGCTGGGATGATTGTTTCGGCGGGAAAAAAATTCCGGCAAGCGGTCGCTGAGAATCAACCGCTGCAAGTGGTGGGTACGATAAATGCCTTCACTGCCAGGATGGCCAAGAATGTAGGTCACAAGGCCATTTATCTGTCTGGTGGTGGTGTAGCTGCCAATTCTCTGGGTATGCCCGATCTGGGTATCAGCACGCTTGATGACGTACTCATTGATGCACGCCGCATTACTGATGTTTGTGATTTGCCTTTACTGATTGATATCGACACCGGCTTTGGCGGCGCATTTAACATCGCGCGGACTATTCGCTCGGTGATTAAAGCAGGCGTTGCTGCTATTCATATTGAAGACCAGGTGGCAACCAAGCGCTGTGGTCACCGTCCTGGCAAGGCAATTGTCAGCAAGTCTGAAATGGTTGATCGCATTAAGGCCGCTGTAGATGCCCGTACTGATGAAGACTTTGTCATTATGGCTCGTACAGATTCGTTGGCAGTTGAAGGCATGGAAAGTGCTGTGGAAAGGGCTGTTGCTTGTGTTGAAGCCGGCGCAGACATGATCTTTCCAGAGGCGATTAAATCGCTTGAACAATATGCCGAATTTAAACGCGCAGTTGGCGTGCCGATTCTGGCTAACATCACTGAATTTGGCCATACGCCGCTGTTCACGACGCCGGAATTGGGTCAGGCCGGTGTGGACATCGTGCTGTACTGTTGCTCGGCCTATCGCGCCATGAACAAGGCTGCATACGACACCTATGTGTCGATTCAGCAGAATGGCCATCAGAAAGAAGTCCTTGCCAATATGCAAACCCGTGATGAGTTGTATGAGCATCTGGGTTATCACGAATACGAAGAGAAGCTGGACGAGTTGTTCAGACAGGAATCAGAAGTGGAGAAAGTGGAATCATGAGTAGCAATAGTGCAGGCACGGGCCTGCGAGGACAAACAGCGGGCCAGACATCCGTATGTACCGTAGGCGCTGAAGGCAATTCTCTGCGTTATCGTGGATTTGATGTGGTCGAACTGGCCGAATATTCCAGTTTTTATGAAACGGCCCACCTGATCATGAAAGGTCATTTGCCAACGGAATCAGAACTGTCTTCCTGGAAAGCCAAGTTAAAAGGGCTACGTGGACTGCCACAGCCACTGCGCGAAGTGCTGGAACGCATTCCTGCCGATGCGCATCCGATGGATGTGTTGCGCACAGGTTGCTCGTTTCTGGGCAACATTGAACCGGAAGTTGATTTTTCACATCAATCTGATGTTGCGGACCGGATGCTGGCTGCATTCCCATCGATTATTATTTACTGGTACCGCTTTTCGCACGACGGTGTGCGCATTGAAACTGAAACCGATGACGACACCATTGGCGGGCACTTTTTGCACATGTTGCACGGTGAAGCGCCGGATGCCGTTTCAGTTAAAGTGATGGACGTTTCATTGATCCTATACGCGGAGCACGAATTTAATGCATCGACGTTTACTGCCAGAGTCTGCGCTTCAACCTTGTCCGACCTGTTTTCCTGTGTGACCGCAGCGATCGGCTCGCTACGTGGACCACTGCACGGTGGTGCTAACGAAGCGGCGATGGAAATGATAGGGCAGTACGCCAGCGTTGATGAAGCCATTGCTGATGTGCATCGCAAACTGGCTGCCAAAGAACTGATTATGGGTTTTGGCCACGCCGTTTATAAAGTGCGTGATCCGCGTAACGCCATTATCAAGCAATGGTCGAAGAAGCTGTCTGAACAAGCCGATAGCGACACTTTGTATGCTGTGTCTGAAACAGTAGAACGGATCATGAAGGAAGAGAAGGGCATGTTCGCGAATGCGGATTTCTTTCACGCCAGCGCCTATCACTTCATGGGTATACCTACCAAGTTGTTCACGCCTATCTTTGTAATGTCGCGCGCCACTGGTTGGACTGCCCACTGTTTCGAACAGCGCGCTAACAACCGCATTATCCGCCCAGGTGCCGAATATACAGGCCATGCGGATCGCAGTTACGTTTCAATCGAGGATCGCTAGTCATGTCAACTGTTGGAATCAGAACCACTGATCGCCCCCAACCAGACCAGGTTATACAAGATATTGCAGACTACGTTTGTGATTACACCATCGATAGTGATCTGGCTTATTCAACTGCGCATTATTGCCTGATGGATAGCCTTGCCTGTTCTATGCTGGCGATGAAATTTCCGGATTGCGCACGCTTGCTGGGCCCGATTGTTCCTGGCGCGACCTTAAAGAATGGTGCGCGTGTTCCGGGTACTGATTTTGAGCTGGATCCTGCACAAGCAGCGTTCAATATCGGTACGCAGATCCGTTATCTCGACTTTAATGATACCTGGCTGGCAGCTGAGTGGGGCCATCCTTCGGATAACCTCGGCGCCATTCTGGCTGTTGCGGATTACGTATCCCGCCAGAATCTTGCCATTGGGAAACCTGCATTGACCATTCAGGACGTTTTGACCGCGATGATCAAGGCGCATGAAATCCAGGGTATTCTGGCGCTGGAAAACAGTTTTAACAAAGTGGGCCTGGATCACGTATTACTGGTTAGAGTTGCTTCCACAGCAGTTGTTACCAAAATGCTGGGCGGTAATAAAGAACAAGTGATCAACGCGGTTTCCAATGCCTGGATTGATGGTGGTGCTTTGCGCACTTATCGTCATGCACCGAATACCGGTTCACGCAAAAGTTGGGCAGCTGGTGATGCTTGTCGTCGTGCCGTTACGCTGGCCTTGATGGCGATTAATGGTGAGATGGGCTACCCATCAGCATTGAGCGCAAGTGTATGGGGTTACTACGATGTGTTGTTTAACGGCCAGCCATTCAAGTTTCAGCGGGGCTATGGCAGCTATGTGATGGAAAATATCCTGTTCAAGATATCTTTCCCGGCAGAATTTCATGCCCAGACCGCGGTTGAGTGTGCGATCACTTTGTACCCTCAGGTTAAAGACCGCTTGGATGAGATCGATACAATTGTGATCGAGACCCAGGAAGCTGGCGTGCGCATTATTGATAAAACCGGACCGTTGGCCAATTATGCTGATCGCGATCACTGTATTCAGTACATGGTAGCGGTGCCTTTGATAACCGGTGCTCTAACAGCACAGTCTTATGCAGATGAGGTTGCCAACGACCCGCAAATTGATCGCTTACGCGACCTGATGGAAGTCACCGAAAATGAGAAATTCACGGTTGATTACTTTGATCCCGAGAAGCGCGGCATCGGCAATGCTCTGCAGGTGTTCTTCAAAGACGGTTCGTCTACGCAGCGGGTGGAAGTGAGCTATCCCATTGGACACAGAAGACGTCGTGAAGAAGGTATTCCTGAATTGATTAAGAAGTTTCACAGTGCTGTTGCTGCGCAGTATTCTTCGCAGCAGGCAAAGGCCATTGGCGCAGCGGTTGAGTCACAAGCTGACCTCAAGAAGATGTCAGTTCCTGCCTTTGTTGATGACTGGGTGATGTAAACCAGATTGCCAGAAAATTTCAGTTCAATAAAAAACCCGGGGCTTACCCGGGGTTTTTTGTATTGCTTGAATGGTCGAGCGGGAATTAACCAATCTACATTCAAAGAAGTCAGCGTTTCATGAAGTTAAAGAACTCTTCATTCGACTTGGTCGCTTTCAGTTTATCCAGCATGAACTCAATCGCCTGAATTTCATCCATAGGGTGCAGCAATTTACGCAGGATCCAGACCTTTTGCAACATGATCGGGTCAATCATCAATTCTTCACGGCGGGTGCCGGATTTGTTAATGTCAATCGCTGGGTATACACGTTTCTCGGCGATGCGGCGGGCAAGGTGGATTTCCATATTGCCGGTGCCTTTAAATTCTTCGTAGATCACTTCATCCATCTTCGAACCGGTATCAACCAGCGCCGTGGCGATGATGGTTAAAGAACCACCTTCAGTTACATTTCTGGCAGCACCGAAAAAGCGTTTCGGGCGTTGCAACGCATTGGCATCTACACCACCAGTCAGTACCTTGCCGGAGGAAGGTGCTACTGTGTTGTAAGCGCGTGCAAGACGGGTAATGGAATCCAGCAGGATGACCACGTCGTGCTTGTGCTCAACCAGCCGCTTGGCTCTTTCGATCACCATTTCAGCTACCTGAACGTGGCGAGCGGCTGGCTCATCAAATGTACTTGAAACCACTTCGGCATCAACCGAGCGTTTCATTTCTGTTACTTCCTCAGGGCGCTCATCCACCAGCAGGATGATCATCTTGGCATCCTTGTGGTTGGCGCGGATGCTGGAGGCGATATTCTGCAGCATGATGGTCTTACCGGCTTTAGGTGGCGAAACCACCAGCCCGCGCTGACCAAAACCAATGGGAGAAATCAGATCAATAATTCGGGAAGTGAGATCTTCTGTGCTACCGGTGCCGCGCTCGAGAGTAGCCTGGCGTACCGGGAATTCCGCGGTCAGGTTTTCGAACAGAATTTTACGCTTGGCTGCATCAGGTGACTCATAGTTGAGCTCTTCTACTTTCAGCAGTGCGAAATAACGTTCTGTCTCTTTCGGAGGCCTGATTTTACCGGCCAGCATGTCGCCGGTTCGCAGGTTGAAGCGTCTGATCTGGCTCGGTGATACATAGATATCATCCGGGCCGGCTAGATAGGACATGTCTTCTGAGCGTAAAAAGCCGAAGCCGTCCTGCAGAATCTCCAACACGCCGACGCCGTAAATGCTCTCGCCGTTTTTGGCGTGCGCTTTGAGGATGGAAAATATCATGTCTTGTTTGCGCGATCTGGCGACGCCGTCCAAGCCCATATCGTTGGCAATTTCTTGCAATTCCGCAATGGGCTTTTGTTTAAGTTCTGAAAGGTTCATGTTGTAGGCTTTTAGTTGGCGGACATAAGTCCTGGTTGGAATGGATAGAATGGATCACATTGATCAGTTTGAATAAAGGGGTGTACGGCTTTCCAAGAGATTGAACGCGACTAGTATTTTTTATTTAATCTAAACCATTAAATGCAATAGGTGCCGGCAAGATCAGTGTGATTTCGGTGTTCAGATCGGATGGGATATCCGCAACAGATAAAGCAAAATTAGCAGTTTTATGCTGCCGCGTCCAGATAATTTATTAAAACGCAGAAATAATTGGGTAAAACCAGCTAGAACCCGGCCACCGCAGTGGGCGGCCGGATATTTGATTAGGCCAAATTTTCTTCTACAAAAGCGGTCAGCATGCCTTTAGAGACCGCACCAACTTTAGTGGCCTGAACCTGACCATCTTTGAAAATCATCATGGTTGGAATGCCACGAATGCTGTAGTCCATCGGTGTTTTGCGATTGGAATCAATGTCCATCTTCACCACCGTCAACTTGCCTTCGTATTCATCAGCCAGCTCGCTGATTAATGGGGCGATCATTTTACAAGGCCCACACCATTCAGCCCAATAGTCGATCAGAACCGGACCGTCTGCTTTTAATACTTTTTCTTCAAAGTCACTGTCTGTGACGTTAATAATGTTAGCGCTCAATGTTGCTCTCCATGAATTTACGTTATATCCGGACTGGTTAAAGGTTGGCCGCAAGGTTAATATGCCTTAACGAATGTATTCAGAAACCTGTAATCTTGGCTTATCAATATAATTACCTGTTTAACAATCTCAAGGTAATTGTCATGAGTTTCAAGCTCAAACTTTAATTTAATTGAACCCGCCCGGGAATGTGACCTGATAATGACCGAAAAACCTGCAAATAATCCGCTGACCGATGTCGCGTTTTCTAGTCTGAATTTGAACCCTAAAATACTCTCGGGTCTGGCCCGTGCCAAGTTCACCCATTGTACGCCCATTCAGGCGCTGACCATACCTCCCGCATTGGAAGGAAAGGATGTTGCCGGGCAGGCGCAGACGGGCACCGGTAAAACGGCAGCCTTTTTGCTGGTGATTTTCAATCAGTTACTGAAACAGACGACGGATGATTACGGCAATAATCCGCGCTCAATTATTGTGGCGCCCACGCGGGAACTGGCGATTCAGATTCATCGTGATGCTTTGTCGCTGGGCGCGGATACCGGTCTTAAGACTGGTTTGGCCTATGGCGGTGTTGATTATGAAAAACAAAGAAAAGAACTGCGCGATGGCGTTGATATTCTGGTCGGTACGCCGGGACGCTTGATTGATTATCTGAAACAGAAGGTCTACAACCTCAAGCACATTGAAATAGCGGTGCTGGATGAAGCAGATCGTATGTTCGACCTGGGGTTCATCAGCGACATTCGTTTTCTGTTGCGCCGCACGCCAGCGCCAGACAAACGTCAGGCGTTGATGTTCTCGGCGACCTTATCGCACAGGGTGATGGAGCTCGCCTACGAGCACATGAACAAGCCGGAAGAGATGAAAGTAGAAGCGGAGCAGGTAACTGCTGACCTGGTGGAGCAAAAAGTGTTCTATCCCGCCAATAACGAAAAACTGCCTTTGCTAATTGGCCTGATGCGTGAGTTGGAAGCGCATCACTCGATGGTGTTTACCAATACCAGAGCGGCTGCCGACAAGGTGGGGAGAACTTTGGTTGCCAATGGTATACAAACAGCAGTCATTTCCGGTCGGGTGCGTCAGGAGCAGCGTCAGAAGCTGCTGAAACGTTTTCACGATGGCGACATACCTGTATTGGTGGCCACCGATGTAGCAGCCCGTGGCTTGCATATACCGGATGTGACTCATGTTTTTAATTATGACCTGCCACAGGATCCGCCCGATTACGTCCATCGCATCGGTCGTACTGCCAGATTAGGTGCTCGCGGCGAGGCGATTAGTTTTGCCTGTGAGGATTACGCCTTTCATCTGCCGGAAATTGAAGAATATATTGGCTACGCAATCGAAACAGAATCAGCAGATCCTGCATTAATGGTTGATATTACGATTCCGCCACGACCCCCGAGAAGCAATACAACTAAGCGCTCCGGTGGCAGACGCACAGGCGGCCCAAACCGTTCCGGAGGTAGATCCGGCGGTAAGCGTTGAGAGTCGGACTGAGATTTGTTCTACCCATGATTCGACAGGTGCACCATGATTCGGTTTGAGCGGGTTAGTAAGCACTACGGGGGTAACCGTGCCCTCAATGATGTCAGTTTCAACATTGAACCTGGCTCCATGGTTTTTCTCACCGGTCATTCCGGTGCCGGTAAAAGTACACTCTTACGATTGATCATGATGCTCGACCGGGCAACCAGAGGCAATGTCATTGTCAATGGCAGAAACCTCACCACCAGCCCCGATCGATTGGCGCCACAGGTACGCCAGGGCACCGGTATGATCTTTCAGGATCATAAACTTCTGAAAGATAAAACCGTGGCTGACAACGTGGCTTTGCCCATGATGATTGCCGGTTTAAAGTATGGCGATATCAAAAAACGCGTACGTGCTGCATTAGACAAAGTGGGCTTGTTGGGCAAAGAAAATGCCTGGCCGCAAACCTTGTCCGGCGGAGAGCAGCAACGTGTAGGTATTGCCCGGGCGATTGTTGCCATGCCGCCCTTGCTTTTGGCTGATGAACCAACCGGAAACCTCGACCCCGCCTTGTCTCGTGAGCTTTTCGGGCTGTTTGAAGATGTCAGTGAGCAGGGTGTCACTGTGCTGGTCGCCAGCCATGATCTTGATTTGATCCGAAAAATGCGCAAGCGCGTGTTGGTCTTATCTGGCGGTCGTTTGGCTGATGATATACCGGCGGCTGAATAAATGAGTAATCTGGATCGGTTCAGACGCAGAAACCGCGCCTGGTTGCGACGTCACAGTTACAGTTTCTTCTCGAGCCTCGGTGTTTTGCTGCAACACAAGATTGGTACCTTAATGACCGTGCTGGTGTTGGGCATCGCGATGTTTCTACCGTTGGGTTTGTACGCAACCCTGGCCAACCTCGATGGCATGGACCTGCATCAGGATGAATGGAATGCGGTGACGGTCTTTTTCAAGCCCGGCACGCAAAAAACTGAAGTGGAGCGTATTGCGCAGGTTGTAGCTGAGAAAGAACACGTCGAGAATGTGCGGTCAATCAGTCCTGAGCAAGGCTTGTCTGACTTTCGTGACGCTTCCGGTTTTGGTAGCTCACTCGATATGCTCGATGAAAACCCTCTGCCCTGGGTGATGCAAATCACCCCGAAAGCCGGTAAAGCGACAGAGGTTGGAAATCATGTTTCCGAGCTGACTGACTTTTTGCAATCCAACAGCAGTGTTGAGGTAACTCAGTTCGATTATAAATGGTTACAGCGATTGGGACATATGCTGGAACTTGGCCAGAGCGCGGTGGCTTTTTTAATATTGTTGTTTGCCATTGCAGTGATTGTCGTGGTTGCCAATACCATTCGTTTGGATGTGGCATCGCATTCAGATGAAATTGAAATTCTGGCGCTAATGGGTGCGAGCAATGCCTTTATTCGACAGCCTTTTCTCTACAGCGGCTTGTGGTACGGCTTGATGGGCGGCTTTTTGGCAGTGATTTTGTTGTATCTGGCGATGGCATTCCTATCTGGCCCTCTTGGGTTGCTGCTTGAAACTTATGGCACTGTGTATGAGTTGAACGGCCCTGGATGGCGCAATGATTTATATATTGTTCTGGCCGGTGGTTTGCTGGGTTGGCTGGGTGCCTGGATATCCGTTCAGCGTTATTTGCGTTTATTAAAGGTCGGTGGCCGCCTGGGTCGCCACTAGCTCCTTGTGGGAACTTATTGGTGATTTCGAAGCCGAAGTTAATGTTGCTAAATTACTTTGATAGCCTAGATTTATGCGGGCTCGATTTATGCGGGAACAAAGTCTAAATTAAAAGGTCATATCCGGTAGTCTTACATTAAATTCAGCACGGCCAGGTGACGGTAAGTCCGACAGGATTTGCCAGACTCTCTCTCTTAAAGCCCTTTGCAGCAAAAGGCTGTAAGGTTGCTCTGAGAATGATATACTTGACCGCTTGCGTAAAGGAGGTTTCATGAGCACATCACTTGTTCCCAGCCATTTAATGGTTCCTGCCGGCACCGGCAGTATGGAAGCGTACATTCAGGAAGTTAATAAAGTTCCGATGTTGACGCTGGAAGAAGAGAAAGATTTGGCCCACCGCTACCTTGAAGAAGGTGATCTGGATGCGGCCCGTCGTCTGGTTTTGGCACATTTGCGCTTCGTCGTACATGTGGCCAAAGGCTATGGTGGCTATGGTTTACAGCTTGGAGATCTGATTCAGGAAGGCAATATCGGCCTGATGAAAGCGGTGAAACGCTTTGATCCAGAGCGTGAAGTGCGTTTGGTGTCGTTTGCTGTGCACTGGATTCGTGCCGAAATGCACGAGTTTATCCTGCGCAACTGGCGGATTGTGAAAGTTGCGACCACCAAGGCGCAAAGAAAATTATTTTTCAACCTGCGTAAATCCAAAAAACGGTTGGGTTGGTTGAATATGAAAGAAGTCAACACGGTTGCTGAAAACCTGGGCGTCAAGCCAGAGGTTGTGCTGGAGATGGAGTCTCGCCTGTCCGGTCAGGACATCGGCTTTGATCTGTCGCCCGGTTCGGACGATGACGACAAGCCATACGTGTCACCGGCCGCTTTTCTGATCAATGATGCAGATAGCCCGGAAATCGAGCTGGAGTCTTCAGATATGGAGTCTCACCAGAACAACCTGTTGTATCAGGGTTTGGGTGAGCTGGACGAGCGCTCGCAGGATATTATTCGCTGCCGCTGGTTGTCTGATGCAAAGGCAACATTGCAAACCCTGGCCGACAAGTATGGCGTTTCAGCAGAACGTATTCGCCAGTTGGAAGTCAATGCAATGAACAAGATGAAGGCGAGCCTTAGCGCCTGATCTCTGATAGTCAGATCCGTGCTTTACACAATCCCATAATAGAAGTACGAAGCAGAAATACGAACGGCCTTCCTTGCGGAGGCCGTTTTTGTTTCTGTAGCCTGAACGCTGGTTCTGCTAGAGCTGTTCCCAATCTTCTACCGGCGGGCAGCTGCAAAACAGGTTTCTATCGCCATAGACATTATCAATTCTCGCAACTGCTGGCCAGAACTTGCTCTGCCATTGCGCCGGCGTGGGAAAGGATGCGGTTTCACGGTTGTAAGGATGATTCCATTCACCCACCAAATCTTTCTGTGTGTGCGGGGCATTGACCAGCGGATTGTCCTTGCGGTCTATGGCGCCAGACTCTACATCCAGAATTTCCCGGTGGATGGCCAACATTGCATCGCAAAAACGATTAATCTCGTACAGGGACTCACTTTCTGTAGGTTCGATCATCAATGTACCAGGCACCGGGAAAGACATTGTTGGTGCATGAAAGCCATAGTCAATCAGGCGCTTGGCTACATCTTCTTCGGATATGCCGCTGGACTGCTTGAAAGGTCGCAAATCTATGATGCACTCGTGCGCGACACGGCCATTACGACCGGCGTAGAGCACAGGGTAGGCAGCAGACAGACGATGCGCGATATAGTTGGCATTGAGAATGGCGATTTCGGTGGCTTTCCTCATACCTTCACGACCCATCATGGTGATATAGGCCCAGGTGATTGGCAGGATCCCGGCACTGCCCCAGGGGGCTGCAGCTACGGCACCATTGCCATGGTGTTCGCCGGGCATTTCTACCACGGCATGGCCGGAAAGGTAGGGCGCCAGATGCGCACCGGTGCAGATAGGACCAACACCCGGGCCACCACCGCCGTGTGGAATACAGAAGGTTTTATGCAAATTCAGATGTGACACATCGCCACCGAATTTGCCTGGGGCAGCATAGCCCACCATCGCGTTAAGGTTGGCGCCATCCAGGTATACCTGTCCGCCATATTGATGGGTGATGTCACATATCTCGGTGATGTGTTGTTCAAATACACCGTGGGTGGATGGATAGGTGATCATTAAAGTCGATAGATGTTCGGCGTGCTTTTCTGCTTTTGCACGTAAATCCTCAACATCCACATTGCCGTGTTCATCGCATCTGACGATCACGATTTTCATGCCCGCCATGGCCGCACTGGCAGGGTTGGTGCCGTGTGCTGATGAGGGAATAAGACAGATGTTACGGTGTTCATCACCATTCGCCTGGTGCCAGCCTTTGATCGCCAGCAGACCAGCGTACTCGCCTTGAGAGCCGGCGTTGGGCTGCAGGGAAACGGCGTCGTAGCCGGTGCAGGCTATCAGCATCTGCTCGAGTTCTTCGAACAGGCGCAAATACCCCTGTGCCTGCTCTGGTGGCGCAAACGGATGCAAGTTTGAAAACTCCGGCCAGGTGACCGGGATCATTTCGGATGTGGCGTTGAGCTTCATGGTACATGAGCCCAATGAGATCATTGCATGGGTAAGGGACAGATCCCGGTTTTCCAGGCGTTTGATGTAGCGCAACATCTCGGTTTCAGATTGATAGCGATTAAAGACCGGGTGCTGCAGAAATTCGGACTGACGTTGCAGCGCTACCGGTATAGTTGTGAAGTCTGCATCCATCTTGCAATCAGCTGCATCGATCCAATCCTCGCTTGTGCAATCGCTTTGCTCAGCAAAAATAGATACCAGTGCTTTGATATGATCGCGCGTGGTTTTCTCGTTAACGCTGATACTCAAACCTTTCTTAGTACGGAAAAGGTTAATGCCAGCATCGGATGCGGCTGAATATGTAGCGTTTGCTTGCTCAGCCGAAAGACTGAAGCTCAAGGTATCAAACCAGCTGTCGTTTGTTGGTGCGATACCAAACGGCTTTAGGCCGGCGACCAGCAAATTGGTCAGGCGGTGTGCACGCAGTGCAATTCGTTTGAGTCCATCCGGGCCATGATATACCGCATACATGCCAGCTATAACAGCCAACAAAGCCTGCGCTGTGCAGATGTTGCTGGTCGCATTATCCCGGCGGATATGTTGTTCACGGGTTTGCAGCGCCATACGCAATGCCGGCTGTCCGTGACGATCCTGCGAGACACCGATTATGCGCCCTGGCAAGGAGCGTTTGAAGTCATCACGGGTGGCAAAGAATGCTGCATGCGGACCACCAAAGCCTAAAGGCACGCCAAAGCGCTGGGTGGTTCCGAAACAGATATCAGCATCCATCTCACCGGGTGGCTTCAGTAATACCAGACTCAACAAGTCAGCGGCCACAGCAACCAGTGCATTTTTGTCGTGTGCCTGAGAAATTACCGCAGATAAATTTGCCACATCACCTGTTGCACCGGTGTATTCGAGCAGTACTGCGAAAAACTCACCGTTCTCAAGTTCCTTGGCGGGTTCACCAATCACCAGTTCATAGTCAAAATGGCTGGCGCGGGTGCGCAATACGTCCAGTGTTTGAGGCAGCACACGCTGATCCACCAGAAACCGGTTGCTTTTGTTTTTGCGGTTCACGCGTTTCAGCATCGCCATGGCTTCAGCTGCGGCGGTGGCTTCATCAAGCAGCGATGCGTTGGCCAGTTCCATACCGGTCAGGTCGCAGACCATTTGTTGGAAGTTCAGCATGGCCTCAAGTCGGCCCTGCGAAATTTCCGCCTGATATGGTGTGTAGGCAGTATACCAACCCGGGTTTTCCATGATGTTTCGTAAAATCACCGGCGGCGTAATGGTGTCGTGGTAACCCAGGCCAATCATGTTGTGTTTAACCACGTTGAGCTTGGCGATCGAGCGCAGCTTAATCAGGGTTTCATGTTCACTTCTGGCTTTATCGAGTGCCAGAGGCTCATCAGTCAGGATGGAAGGCGGCAGCGTGCTTTTCATCAAGGCACCAATGGATTCGAGACCCAGCGCAGACAGCATATGGTTGATGTCTTGTTCATCCGGGCCAATATGGCGGCGTAGAAACTCTGCGTGATCTTCCAGAATGCCCAACTGCGTTGGCATAGTTTTATCTGAGCTACTTTTAGTTGATGACATGTTGTGACTCGTCAAATTAGATTGGTAAATCAGTTGATGGTTTTACATCAACATCGACATGAAATAATGGTCTACCAGAAGGAATAAAAACAACACCATTAAATAAGTAATTGAGAATGCAAATGCCTGCATAGGCAGTTGTACATCCTTGCTATTCATCATGCGCACGACGTACCACATAAAGCCGGCATTCAGCACGGTAACTCCGGCCAGATAGACCAATCCACTCAGGCCGGTCAGGTAGGGCAGTGTGGTTACGATAACCAGCAGTATGGTGTAGAAGAGTATCTGTAAACGGGTAAATTCGACCCCATGAGTTACCGGCAACATGGGAATATCAACCAGTGCGTATTCTTCTTTACGGTATATGGCCAGCGCCCAGAAATGCGGTGGCGTCCACACAAAAATAATTAAAAACAGCAATAGCGCATGTGGATCCACGCTGCCGGTAATGGCGACCCACCCAAGTACTGGAGGTGCAGCGCCAGCAGCGCCACCGATGACAATATTCTGTGGTGTGGCACGTTTCAACCAGGCCGTATATACAATGGCGTAGCCAATCAGGGACAGAAATGTCAGTACGGCGGTGAGTGTATTCACCAACGTCACTAGAATCAGCATCCCAACAATGCCCAGCATCAAGGCAAAGATAAGCACGTTCTTTTCATTCAGCTGGCCAGTGGCCAACGGACGATGGCGGGTACGGCTCATCTGTACATCGATACGACGATCCAGCAAATGGTTGATGGCAGCGGCAGATGATGCAGCCAATCCGATTCCCACGGTGCCAGCGAACAGCGGTAACAAAGGCGGCATGCCGGGCACTGCCATAAACATACCGACCACAGCCGTAAACACGATAAGTGCCACAACCCGTGGTTTGCACAACTGCAGATACTGATCTAATTTAGCTTTCATTACGTCTCAGTAGTTTCGCCTGCTGGTTTTATTCAGCAGCCCTAAAAGAGTTGCAAGGAGTAGCGCTGCGCCTGCGTTATGCGCAACAGCGTTGACCAACGGTAAGCTTAAAACAACGTTGAGAACGCCAAGTGTAAACTGGGCCAGTATCAGAGCGAGCAATAATCGCCCACCCGTTTGTAACTGCGGTATCTTTAACAGGCGCAATGAAAGCAACACAATTACCAGCAAGGTAATCAACGCACCAATTCTATGTGTGAGGTGTACAGCTACGCGTGAAGGCAGGTTAAGCAGTCCACCTTCATAATTCACACCCACTTCCCGCCACAGGATGAAACCTTCTTTAAAGTTGGTGTCGGGTAGCCATTCACCCTGGCAGGTTGGAAAATCCGGGCAGGCCAAAGCCGCGTAATTAGCGGAGGTCCATCCACCCAATGCGATCTGGCAACTCAGCACAATGATGGCGGTGATGACAGCCGGGCGCATCCTAAGAACCCGTGAAGAAGTAGATTGGGATGGCAGACGCTTGCTACTGAACATCACCCATAAAATAAGCGAGAACGTCGTCATACCACCCAGCAAGTGCGCCATGACGATGATGGGTTTTAATTTAAGGGTGACCGTCCACATGCCCAGTAAAGCCTGAAACAAGATGCACCCCAACAAAACGAGCGTTAAGATTTTTAGCTGCTTGCGGGCATGGGGGCTACGCCAGACTTTCCAGGTGATCGCCAGAACCAGCAAAACTAATGCGCCGGCCGGATAACGGTGAACCATTTCACGCCAGGCTTTGTGGGCTTCAACCGGGCGATCGGGAAACGCTTCATTGGCCGATGCTACATCAGCGCTGGCGTTGGGCCAGGTGAGCTGACCATAACAACCCGGCCAGTCGGGGCAACCCAGACCTGCATGGGACAACCTCACCCAGGCGCCCAGAACAATCACACAAAAAGCCACGACTGCTGCCAGTTTGGCGAGATTGTGTACGCTATTGTTCATTGCACATCATCCGCTTTTGACCACTTCAACAGGCGTTTGAGGTCTTTGTTTATGTCGCTTGGGCTGGCATCAGCTGTATAGGCCAATATTACATTTTGCATCGGATCGAGTATATAGGTTTGCGACACGCTCTGGTCGCCGGTTTCGGCCTGCAGCTTTGCATTCAGTTGTTTCAACGCATCAAGCGTAGCTGTAGGTGCCGGGGCGATAAAATCGATGCCGGAGTCGATGGACGCAACTTTTGCAGCCAGTTGCAAATTTGCACCGGCGGCATTCAATACCACGATTTGCAAGTGCTCTTGCTGCCTGCCTGAGGCTTTGTAAATCTGACGAAGAGCCGTGATGGCATTAAGGCAGCTATCATCGCAATTCCCGGGCGCAACATACATCAGCAGCCATTCGCCTTTCAGGTCATCATCGATGGCTAACGCTAACGGCGGCTGGACCAATTGGCCATTATTTTTGAGCTCAGCAGGACGGTAGTCCCAGAAAGATGAACGCATCAGAATCACCATGATCAGTGGCGCAAAAAACAAGCTGAACAAACCTATCAATGTATACTGCTGTCGAGTAAGACTCATGAATGATTTCCTTTGGCTCTGCGAATACCACCAGCCAGCCATAACACGACCGTTATAAATGTCATGGCATACCATTGGAACGCATAAGCGCTGTGCTTTTGAGAACTTAAGTAAACCGGTTTCCAGTCCCGTCCCTCAAAACCACTTTTATCCTCTGGTGCCAATTGTACAACCCATGGGGCTATGTCGGTGCCGAGCGCGATGGCGATATCCGCTTGTTTGAGATAGGTGACCAACTGAGGCCATTGGTCATTTTGCAATTTGTCGGCATCCCCCAGCGATCGCCCGGGTACCGGGAATGTGTTGAGCCGGCCATTGACGCTAAGATCGTCTTGGGGTGTTGGAACGAATGGCAGGGTATTTCTGTCAGCACCCAATGGTAACCAGCCCCTGTTGACCAGTATGGTGGTTCCATCTTCGGCGAAAAACGGTGTGTATACATGCACGCCTGGCTGCCCTTTATAGATCTGGTTATCCAGCAGAATGTGGCGTCGGGTGTCGAAGTTGCCTGGTGCATTGACCTTCGCAAAACGTTGGTCTTGTTTAAGGGCGTCGCTCAACGGCATAATGGTTGCGTTTGCAAACTGGTGTTCCAATTCGAACTTTTCTGCGCTTCGAGACGTCTGCCACATACCCAGATAGGCAAATAGTGCCGCCAGTAAAGCCAGCACAATGGTGCTTAAGACTGTCGGTTTGAATACCTGCTGTATGCTATTGGCCATAAATTATTTATTACGTGCTTATCAGCACCCTTAAAACCGGAATTTACACATGTTAGCTAAAGTCGTTATCCTGACATTTTTATTCATTATCATCGTTACTCTGGGCACTTCATTTTATTCTTTGATGGTCGATAAGAGTGACAGTAAGCGGACTGTCAATAGATTAACCTGGCGAATCGCATTATCCCTGCTACTGTTGCTAATCATGTATGGCATGTACCTGATGGGTTGGATTGAACCGTCAAGTGGCCCTGTGATTCGTTCTGGCGGCGGCTGAAATGCCCCGGGTTTACAAACTCCGAGCCATGTTGGCTATCTCTGAGACAGCAAAGCCCGCTTAATGCGGGCTTTGCCAAAAAACTCTTTTTAAGCGAATCCGGGTTGTAGTTACACCACATAGACGAAAATAAACAGCCCCAGCCAGACCACGTCCACAAAATGCCAATACCAGGCTACCGCCTCAAAAGCAAAGTGATTATCCGGCGTAAAATGTCCTTTCATGCAACGGAACATGATAACCGTCAGCATGATGGCACCCAATGTTACGTGCATACCGTGAAACCCGGTCAACATAAAAAAAGTAGAGCCGTATATACCGGAACCCAGCGTTAGTCCAAGCTCTGTGTAAGCTTCAATATATTCATGTACCTGAAAGTACAGGAACAGCGCACCCAGTAACACGGTAGCCGCCATCCAGATCACCAGCCAGTTGCGGTTCATTGCTTTAAGCGCGTGGTGAGCCAGGGTGATGGTCAACCCGGAACTAAGCAGGATGAGCGTGTTAACAAATGGAATGCCGAATGCCGGAATAGTATTAAAGTCACCGCCAACATCACCCGGGCCGTTGGTCGGCCATACAGATAAATAACCCTGCCACAATACTTCATTGGTCATGGCGTTTGATCCGGCACCGCCCAGCCACTCCACTGAGATCATGCGTGCATAGAAAAGCGCGCCAAAAAACGCCGCAAAAAACATGACTTCAGAGAAAATGAACCACACCATCCCCATGCGGAAAGATACGCCTACCTGAGTGTTGTACAGGTTTTGCTGGCCTTCCCGAATAACGGTACCAAACCAGCCAAACACCATGAAAATGATGATCGACAGACCCAGCCAGAAAGACCATTGCGCGAGAGAGTGCCCATTCATCCAATTGGCCGCACTGGCCAGCATGGTAAACATGCCTATTGAACCTACAATTGGCCATTTGGAGCCGTGCGGGACGTAATATGAACCTTCAACTTGTGCCATTTTAAGCTCTCATTTTTCTAATGTTAATCATTGGCCTGCCCAGCATGATCTTCATGGTCTTCATGCGGGGCTTCTGGCCCGTAACCCTGACGGTAAAACGTGTAAGACAAAGTAATGTCTGTTATATCTTCCGGCAAGTCCGGTTTGACGTAAAAAAAGACCGGCATTTCCATGCTTTCGTGCGCTTGCAATGTTTGCTCAGTAAAGCAAAAGCACTGTGTCTTAACAAAGTACAAACTCGCTTCCGGCGGCATGACGTTATAAGTTGCCTGACCGATATCTGCTCTGTCAGTCGGGTTCATCGCCAGATACAGTGCTTGGTTGGGCACGCCAAGTTGGTACTCCACAACTTTTTGCTTGGGTTGAAACTCCCACGACAGCGATGAATTCACATTGGCATCAAACCGGATCTTAATGGTTCGATCAGAAGCCACGGCGCCATCGTTGTTTTCTGCAATCTCAATGGAGCGACCACCGAGACCCGTGAGATCACAAAACACATCATACAAAGGCCACAGCGCAAAGCCGAAACCGAACATGCCAACAGCCACCAATATCAATCGCCGCAATGTTTTGCGGTTCTTTTGCTGATGCTCTGTTGACTGCCCTGGCGATTTCCGAGGTGATTTATTTGGCATTTCAGCGACCCAGCACCGCAGAGCCGACAAAGGTTACAAATATAGCCAGCGCGATCACACCCAGCACCAACGCTGTGCGGACGGCATTTTTGCGTTTTCGTTTCAGATCATCGTTCACGACCTCAACCTCTTTCCCGCTTATTCAGCATGCCGAACCAAGTTGTGATCCACAACGGGTGGAATGGTGAAGCTATGGTAGGGCGGCGGTGAACTAAGCGTCCATTCCAGACCTCTGGCACCTTCCCATACCCGATCAGTTGCTTTGACTTTGCTCTTGAATATGCAATGAATAATCACGCCGACAAACAGCAACTGTGTCAAGCCAAAGGCAAAACCACCAATAGATGAAATCATGTTGAAATCAGCAAACTGTGGCGAGTAATCCGGAATCCTGCGAGGCATGCCGGCAAGTCCCAGGTAATGCTGCGGGAAAAACAAGACGTTGACGAAAATAGCTGATAGCCAGAAATGAATCTTGCCCCATTTTTCGGAATACATATTGCCGGACCATTTAGGTATCCAGTAATAAGTTGCTGCCATCATGGCAAATACCGAGCCCGGTACCAGCACGTAATGGAAATGCGCCACCACAAAGTAGGTATCGTGGTACTGGAAATCAGCCGCTGTGATCGCAAGCATCAAACCGGACAGGCCACCAATGGTAAACAGGATTACAAAGGCGATCGCAAACAGCATAGGCGTTTCAAATGTCATTGAACCCTGCCACATGGTGCTGACCCAGTTAAACACTTTCACACCGGTAGGCACCGAAATAAGCATGGTGGCGTACATGAAGAACAACTCGCCCTGCAGTGGCATACCCACTGTAAACATATGGTGAGCCCATACAATAAACGACAGGAAAGCAATCGCACAGGTTGCATAAACCATTGAGCCGTAGCCGAATAATGGCTTACGCGAGAAGGTCGGCAGTATTTCGGAGACCACGCCAAATGCCGGCAGGATCATAATATAAACTTCAGGGTGCCCGAAGAACCAGAAGATATGCTGGAACATCACCGGATCACCGCCACCTGCGGCGTTAAAGAAACTGGTGCCGAAGAAATGATCTGTTAACAGCATCGTCACGGCCCCGGCAAGGACAGGCATCACCGCAATCAGCAGGAATGCTGTAATCAGCCAGGTCCACACGAACAGCGGCATACGCATCAGGTTCATGCCGGGTGCGCGCATATTCAAAATGGTGGCAATGATATTAATCGCACCCATGATGGAAGAAATACCCATCATATGAATGGCGAACACCACAAACGCAAAACTGGTGCCGGTTTGCAGTACCAGAGGCGGGTACATGGTCCAACCACCGGCAGGGCCACCCGAGGCCATGAACAAGGTTGAAAGCAACATCAGGAATGCGAATGGTAGAATCCAGAAGCTCCAGTTGTTCATACGTGGCAGTGCCATATCCGGCGCGCCGATCATCATTGGCACCATCCAGTTAGCGAAACCTACCCAACCCGGCATAACTGCGCCGAAAATCATCACCAGCGCATGCATAGTGGTCATCTGATTAAAGAATTCAGGCCGTACCAGCTGCAAACCGGGCATGAACAACTCTGCCCTGATCACCATGGCCATAGCGCCACCGACCAGAAACATGGTCAATGAGAAAGTCAGATAAAGCGTGCCTATGTCTTTATGATTGGTGGTAAATAACCAGCGGTCTAAAAAACGACTAGGCGGATGGTTGTGGTCATCATGGTCATCATGAGAGTCAACCTGGTCAATTGTGGTAGCGTCGCTGCTCATGGTGCGGTCCTCAATTCAGTGGCTTGGCGTTTGATATCAGCGATTGTAATGGGTTGAACCACATCGCCCGTTTCATTACCAAATGCGTTTCTTGTGTAAGTTAGTGCAGATGCAATATCGGAATCAGATAGCTGGTTGCGCCAGGCAACCATTGCAGTACCGGGCTTTCCGTTCATCACGATGTTAATGTGATCTTCAATCGGACCGGTTGCGATTGTACTGCCTGCCAGTGCCGGGAATGCTGGCATCAATCCTTTGCCATCAAGTTGGTGGCAGCTGGAACAAGATGTCTCGTAAACGGTTTTACCGTGATCCATCAATTCTTGGCGAGTCCATAACCGTGCGGCGTCTTCTTGCTGTTCGGTGTTGCCAGCCAATTGTTGGCTGACCCAGACATCGTATTCGTCCTGCGGTAATGCGATCACCACAATGGGCATGAACCCGTGATCCCGACCACAGAGTTCTGCACATTGACCACGATAAGTGCCAGGCTCGTCGATGTTGACCCAGGCTTCGTTGATAAAACCCGGGATCGCATCGCGCTTCCAGCCCAGAGCTGGAACCCACCAGGCGTGGATGACATCATCAGCAGTAATCAGAAACTTGATTTTCTTGCCAACTGGCAGCACCAGAGGGTGATCCACATTCAGCAAATAGTGTTCAACACTGTTGACATCAATACCGGAGTCTAACTGGCGAGCCGCGTTTGATTCGGCATCAAGACTGGAGATAATGGTGATGTCTTCATCCAGATAATCATATTTCCAGCGCCACTGGAAGCCGGTGATTTTGACCGTCATTTCGGAACCGGAGGAGTCTTCCATCTCAATCAATGCAGTGGTCGCCGGGATTGCCATGCCAACCAGAATCAGTACCGGAATGATGGTCCAGATAATTTCAGCCGTAGTGGAGTGGCTGAATTTGGCAGCGACATGCCCGCGTGATTTGCGATGCAGAAAAATGGAGATGAACATCGCGCTGAATACCAGAATGCCGATAATCGCACAGATCCATAAAACGGCCATGTGCAATTCGTAGTGGCCAATGCTCAGTGATGAGACGCCTCTTGGCATGTTGATTTCATTGCCTGTAAGTCCAGGCGCGACCAGTAGTAGCCAGGTCGCGGCAATTACTGCTGCCAGAACGGCCAGACTTACAATGACTGTATTTTCTTTTTTCATGAAAACTCAGACCTTAAAATAGTTTGCTGATGTGAAAAGTGCACGTTCGTATTCGCTAACAAAATCCTTATGCTGCATTTGGGCAATCTGTAACCGCTAATTGTAACTTTTCAATTGTGAGATGGGCAAGGTTTAACATCAATTTAAGTGTTCGGAGGAAGATTGTTTGCGGCGGTGCTTGGCGCGAGCTTGCCGGATGACTAAACTTAGCCTTTTGCGTACCGGTCAAGAATCTTCAGTCAGGATTTGGTCACGCGGGTGCGGGCATGCCGCGACGAGTTGGGCGTGCTGGGCGCAATGCGCCTTTGACTACACTGACCGCGGAAACCGGTGGTCAAAATGTTATGCTTGTAGATAAGTGTATCGTGCACGTGATCTGGAGAAGCTTTTGCATGAAATTAATAACACGGGTTATGGTCTGACCCTTGGAATACACAGCCGAATCGAGAAATCCCAACATGCAATCGCCAAGACTGCCAGAGTTGAAAATTGCTTTATCAATCGCACCATGACAGTAGCGGTTGTTGGCCGGCAGCCCTTTGGCGGCAACCCAACTTTGCTGGAATTAAGTGAATAATTTTGAGTCTGAATATGCCATCCAGCACTATTTAGCTGTTTTTAAACAGGATGTTTGATGTACCTGCGTTACTTTAACCTCAATGAGGCGCCTTTTTCGATAACCCCGGATCCGGCATTTGTGTTTCTCAGCCCCCGTCACCGGGATGCGCTCGCGCACCTGTTGTATGGCATCGGCAAGGGAGGCAGTGGAGGATTTGTCCAACTGACCGGTGAAGTCGGCACGGGTAAAACCACCCTGTGCAGATGTCTGCTGGAGCAAGTACCAGAAGGCACCCGGATAGCGCTGGTGCTGAACCCTCTGGTAACACCACAGGAATTGCTGGCCGACATCAGCGAGGAACTGGGCATTGATGTCACTGACACCATGCACAGTAGCCGCTTGCTGGTCGAGGGCTTGACCCGTTATCTGTTGGCCGCTCATGAAAACGGTGAGCGCGTTGTAGTGGTCATTGATGAGGCGCAGAACCTCAGCCCGGAAGCATTGGAACAGGTCAGATTGCTGACCAATCTTGAAACCAGCAAGGAAAAATTGCTGCAGATCGTTTTGTTGGGGCAGCCCGAACTCAGGGAATTATTGCAACGGCGAAACTTGCGCCAGTTAGCGCAGCGAATTACAGCCAGATACCACCTGGCGCCTTTGGGCCTGAAAGAAACCCACCTTTATGTGCGTCACCGCATGCAGGTGGCAGGTGCCGAACGAAACCCATTCAGGCGTGGTGCTATGAACGCCCTTTATCAGCGCTCACAGGGCATACCTCGATTAATCAACATCATTGCCGACCGTGCATTAGTGGCAGCTTTTGCTCAGGAAAAACTGGAGGTCACTGCCTCCATGGTGCATGCCGCAGCCAATGAAGTTCAGCTGGGTGAAAAGCAAGTCAGGCGCTTGCACTGGCCTTGGTTGGCTGGCGCTGCTGTTGTGGTGCTGGGAGTGTTGTTATGGCTGGCATTTGGCATGGGCAAAAATTCAAAACCAGCTGAATCGACGGTGGCTGTCAATCAGCCGCAGGTCTCCAGGCCGCCTGCCCGGATAACTGCTCTTGATAGCTCGAATTTGTCGGTGAAGCCGGCAGTTGCGGAATCGCCGTCAGAAAGTGTTATCGAGCCTTCCGGGGTTTCTGCAGAACCAATGGCCATGGATGTTGCCCAAAAACAAGCAAAGGCTCTGGCAGAGCTAGGCCCGCAGTGGCTTGATGGTTATCAGATACAAGTCTGGCAGGACGTCGCTGATGTGTGGCAGGACAGTACGGCAGCATTAAACATTGAAAAGGCCTGTGAAGGTAACAGCTCGCTGGGTTATGCCTGCTTACGAGATCAGGGTAGCTGGGCAAAAATACGGCGCCTTGATCTGCCGGTGATTTTGGTTTTGCAAAGTGACAGGACACAATATGTACTGCTACGTGGCATGCATGACGATCTGTTGTTGTTGGGCGGCATAGACGCGCCCATAACAGTTGAACAGAGCGCTTTGGATCGACATTGGCTCGGCGCCTATCTGGTGGCCTGGCCACAGGCAAAAGGCTGGCCGGCTGCGGTGAAACGTGGTGACGACGGCGTTGCTGTAGCAACCATCATGCAGATGGCGCAGCGGGTTGAATATCCCTACCGGGGTGGTCTCGTTTTTGGTGAGGGTTTTGAAACCTGGCTGAAAGGCTTTCAAATACGCAACGGTCTGGATGCTGATGGAATAGTGGGGCGAAACACGTTGTTGCACTTGATGACTGCGTCAATTGAAGAGCCAAAACTTTTACAGGCTTGGGAGTATTAGAATGTCGATTTTGCTAGAGGCACTGCGCAAGTCTGAAAACAGCCAGAAGCCGGTTGAGCCTCCGACCATTCACGGAAATGACCATCAGGTGAACGAGTCTGAATCGGTCAAAAGCTCATATGTGCTTGTGTTGATCATAATCGCGCTGCTCGTTATAGGTTGGTTGTTGTGGCAGCAATATCACGCTGAAGAAAGCGGCTATTCACCGCCGGTAGAATTACCTGCCGGCAAAGCCACAAGCAATGTGCCTAAGGTTCCGGGCACTACAAGATCTGCACCGGCAGAATCCGCACCGGCAAAAGCAGCAACATCAAAAGCTGCGAGTGTCGCAAGTGGTCGGCCTCGCACGCCGGTTGAAACCTTCCAGGCCACGACTCAAGTCTATGAGGAGATGACGCCAGAAGAGAAAGATGCCGAAAATGCTAAGCGCAAGGTTGCTGCGGCTGTGGCAAGAGCACAAAGCGCGGCCGCTAAAAATCGCCTGGATCGTGCCAGGACAAAAGCTGCCGCCGAAGGCCAAAGCAGCAACGCTTCAACAGAGCAATACCAGTCGCCTGAACCCCAACTCATCAGTTATTGGGAATTGCCGGACTCGGTACGCAACGGTGTGCCAGTAATCAAATTTAGCGTGTTGGTTTACGCTGACGATCCTGCCAATCGATTTGTATTGGTCAATGGTGAACGCTTGATTGAGGGTGACGAACTCAAACCAGGTGTTGTGGTTGAGGATATTCGCCGGGATGGTGTGGTGTTCAGCTACAAGATGTATAAGTTTTTCGTAAAGCGTTAGGTCAACCGGGAGAGCTTGCCGGGTGAATTCCGGAATCGTTACCAACTGGTCTAATCGACCACCCCGTTTCCCGTGGGTAACACTGACTTTGTTTTTGATTTGTGTGGTCACCATGCTTGTGCAGGCCTTTATGCCTGCCGTCAGTCGGGAGATCATTTTCGGTATGGGCGCGGTGCTGCCTAGCCAGATCGCGCAGGTGCTTGCTCAGCCGCCTGCGGCATGGACGGATTCCCGTCTGCTGACTTTGTTTACAGCGCTGTTCATCCACGCCAGTTGGTTGCATCTGGTCGGCAACATGATTTATCTGTGGGTGTTTGGTATTCCGCTGGAACGGCGAGTCGGGCCCTTCGGAATGTTGCTGGTGTTTTTGTTGGGTGGCGCATTGGCCAATCTTTCTGTGTGCCTGCGCTTGCCGGATATGACGTCACTCATCATTGGCGCAAGTGGTGCGGTCTCTGCAGTTGTGGGGGCTTATCTTGGATTGTTTCCGTTCCGGCGCATCGGCATGTTGCTGCCGCTGGGGCTCTACTTGCAGTTTGCTCGCGTGCCCTCGATATTGGTGATAGGTTCCTGGTTCACTTTGCAGTTGGTTTATACCATGATCGGCCCCATAACAGGAGTGGTCGCCTGGTGGACTCATATGGCCGGTTTTACACTTGGCTTGATGTTTGCTCTGTTAATGCGGGCGGCAGCTCAAATCAGATTTGGATAAATAGAATTAGATAAATGATGGCAGAAGAAAAACTATACCGTGTCGCGTTTTTAAACCTCGGCAAAGTCTACGAAATGTATTGCAGTAGTGTCGGCAGCAGTGGCTTGTTCGGGTTTCTGGAGGTGTCGGGATTGATCTTCGGCGACAAGGATTCGCTGGTTGTTGATCCCACAGAAGAGAAAATGCGCGACGAATTTGAAAGTGTGGAAGTATTGCATCTGCCAATGCACAGTGTGTTGCGGGTTGAGCAGGTCAAGAAAAAAGGTCAGGCCGTTATTCGCGACCGCGAAAGTGGCGAAAAAGTAACCCCATTTCCGATGACCCCGGGCAGTCGCAACCGGCCCTGATTCCCAACCCTCGTTTTACAACCCCTGTTTTAAAATGATATTGCGCCGGCGACTGGCCCGAACACCCGGCTTGAATTTACGGTTGTTTAGTGGCCAGCAGGCTGGCGCCCTTTAACAGAATCAACGCCTGATACATGGGGTAGTCATCGGCAGCGCTGACTTCCGATATAAAGCTGGCATTAATGTTGCCGCCCTCTACGTTCAAATGGTGGTCCAGATCAGCTTCTCTGGTTGTCGTATTTTTGCTTTGATTCACTTCAATCGAGGGGATCTCTACATCCGGTTGAATACCGGTTGCCTGAATAGAGCGTCCGGATGGGGTGTAGTACCTCGACGTCGTTAAACGTATACCTGAGCCGTTACGCATGTTTAACACAGTCTGCACAGAACCCTTACCGAATGTGCGTTCACCCACAATCAGTGCTCGCCCCTGATCCTGCAAAGCTCCAGCCAGCACTTCCGAGGCCGATGCAGTGCTTTCATTGACCAGAATAACGACAGGTATGTCTTTTAGCCATTGGCCGGGGCTTGCGGAATAACGCATCTGGTTGGGCGCCCGCCCTTCGGTGTACACAATCAGGCCTTCATCCAAAAAGCCATCTGCTATTTCCACCGCGGGTTTCAGTACTCCGCCGCCGTTATTCCTCAGGTCCAGTACAACGCCTTTGAGTGGGGTTTTACGGTTGGCCAGCATATATTCCACTTGTTCCTGCAGCTCTTGAGCGGTATTGCGGGTGAAGTGAGTGATCTGAAAATAGCCATAGTCACTGTCCACAGGGCGGCTGAAAACACTGGGGACTTCAATATAATCACGGGTTAACATTACATCCGATACTTCCCCGCTTGAATGCTCAAATGTTACTTGTACCGTCGTGCCAACCTCTCCACGCAACCTATTGATAGATGCCTTCAGATTGCTTTTGGTTACCGTGGTGCGGTCGATGGAAGTAATGATGTCGCCGGCTACAATACCGGCATTGCCGGCAGCACCTCCCGGCATCACCAGGGCGATATTCAAGCGCTGGTCTTTGGTGGAGACTTCAATGCCGATGCCGCTGTAGCGCCCCATCGAATCGTTCTCCATGCGCTTGAATTGATCCGCCTCCATAAAGGCTGAATGTGGATCAAGTTCGGCCAGCATGCCGCGAACGGCTGCATTCAACAGGGTACGGTCATCGACTTCATCCACGTAGTTAAGGCGGATCTGGTTGTACACATCGGTGAACGTGCGCATGTCATCCAGTGAGAGCTGCGCTTGTGTGGCTGTTGCACTGCTCACTTGTGCCGGATTCTCCGCTTGTGATTCAGTCGCTTGATCAGACCCGCTCGCCAGCACTGCGGTGGATGGCAGCCACAAGGATAAAATCAGGCTAACCAAAGTTAGGTATTCCCGGAACAAATTCATAGTTAATTTCCTGACGGTTCGTTAGCGTTTTAGCCAAGCAGCAGGGTCCAGCGCTTTGCCATCTTTGCGTATCTCAAAATAAAGCCCGGAGTCACCTTCGGGGTTGGCGCCGACAGTTGCGATGACGCCACCAGGCTCAACCCAGTCCCCGACTTCATAACGCAGGCTCTCATTTTGCCCGTACAAGGTCATAAAGCCGTCGCCGTGGTCAATGATCATCAGCAAGCCGTATCCTCTGAGCCAATCCGAGTAAGCCACCCGCCCATAGGCTATTGCTTTTACATCATTACCACTGTCTGCTTCTATCACCCACCCCTGCCAACGCATGCCGGCAGAGCGACTCTGGCCGAACGCATGCATGACCCGGCCTTTCATTGGCATGGGTAGTTTACCTTTCTGCTGGGCTGGGCTGACATGTTTACCAAGGTCGGCAGGAATATCAGCAAGTGCATCGGACAGTTTTTCAAGAATTTTCTCGAGATCTGCCTCGTTGTTCTGCAGTTCAGTCAGGCGCTGCTCATCACTGCTGATCTGGCTGCTCAACTGGTCGAGGATATCTTGCCGCTCATCGCGACCTTGTTGCAACTTTTCTTGTGTCGCTTGTAAATCCTTTTGAACAATATTGAGCGCCGTCAGTTCCATGCTGATACGCAATTGCATGTCATCCAGTGTTTGTAGCACACCTTTGAGCTCCTCGATCTGGGAGGCCTGCGAGCGGCTGAAGTAATCAAAGTAAGCCAGCGTTCGTGCAAACTGGGCCGGACTATCCTGATTGAGAATCAGTTTGAGACGTGATTCCTGACCAAGGCGGAAAGCCGCAAAAATTTGTTGTGACAGTGCATCGCGACGTTCGCTCAGGCTGTCGAGGTAGGCGTCTCGATCGCTTTGCAGATCCTCAATTTGCTTCTCTTGCTGGCCACGTTGTTGTTCCAGAGCCTGCAGCTTTTTGGCATTATCCTGAATGTCGAGATCGGCTTGCTTGAGACGCTGCTGTTCCTTTGACCAGCTTTGACGGGTGCTCTGCAGCTCTTTATTCAGGCTCTCGATGTCTGCTTTCAGCTGGTTGAGTTGCGACTGGGCCTCGGATTTGTTCAGTGATTGGGCAACGGCATGGCTTTGCCATCCGCTCGCAAGGCAAATGGCCAAAACCAAAGTAACGTATCTGACAATATCGTATTTCCAATTAACGCATTTATTGGGCATTAGCTGTCAAACCTGGTGATAGGTTTAATCAATCAGTTTCAACAGGGAATGGCCGCTCATTTCGGCAGGTGCCGGAATATTTAGCAAATACAGCATGGTAGGGGCGATGTCCTTTAAAGCGCCAGCTTCGATTGCAACCGCCGGGCGGCCAACATACAAAAACGGCACCGGGTTGGTGGTGTGCGCTGTGTGGCTCTGGCCGGTGGCCTCATCCATCATCTGTTCCGCATTGCCATGGTCAGCAGTGATCAGCAATTCACCACCCATATCGGTCACCGCTGTGTGAACTGTGCGGATGCAAACGTCGACCGCCTCGATTGCTGCAACCGCTGCTTGCATGATGCCTGTGTGCCCGACCATGTCCGGGTTGGCGACGTTGCAGATGATCACATCGAACTCATCACTGCGAATGGCTTTGTCCAGTTCGGTGGCGAGTTTGAAGACGTTCATTTCCGGCTGCAAGTCATAGGTGCTGACATCAGGTGAGGGCACCAACAGGCGTTGTTCGCCCGGCGAGGGTTTTTCTTCACCACCATTGAAAAAGAAGGTCACATGCGCGTACTTTTCGGTTTCAGCTATGCGCAGTTGTGATAAACCGTGCTCAGAAAGGCATTCACCCAACAAGCCGGTTAGCGGTTGTGGCGGGAAAGCCACATCAGCTGGTAGCCCTTCAATATACCGGGTCAGACAAACATAGACAGACAGTTTCGGCAGTTCTCGCTCAAAACCGTTGAAGTCCGGTATGGTAAATGCCTGGCTGAGTTCACGGGCACGATCAGCTCGAAAATTGGCGAAAATAACTGCATCGGTATCTTTTACGCCGGCGTAGTTCCGGATGACAGTTGGTTTAACAAACTCATCATTTTCATCGCGAGCGTACGCCATTTTCAGTGCGTCGGAGGCGGAATCACTGCTGTAAAGGCCCTTGCCTTCAACGATGGCGGTCCAGACTTTGTGGACTCGATCCCAGCGTTGGTCTCTGTCCATAGCAAAGTAACGCCCGGCAACGGTGCCGAATTCAGCGTTCGGGTACTTATCAAGGGTGTTCTGCATCTTCAGGATCGATGCAGCAGCGCTGCGTGGAGGTGTGTCGCGGCCATCAAGGAATGCGTGCACGTTAATCTGATGCGCACCTAATGCAGCTGCCATCTCAAGAATCGCGATAATCTGGTCTTCGTGTGAATGTACGCCGCCGCCTGACAGCAAGCCCATGATATGCAGGGTTGATTGATGGTCCCGGCTGGCATGGATGGCCTTAAGCAAGGCTGGATTGTCAAGCAGGCTGCCTTCTCTGACGGCCTTGCTGATGCGGGTGAAATCCTGGTACACCACGCGCCCGGCGCCGATGTTCATGTGACCGACTTCCGAATTACCCATCTGCCCGGCCGGCAAGCCAACAAATTCACCAGAGGTCTGGATTTCAGTATGACTTCCAATGGCGTTTAAATGGTCCCAGCCAGGCGTATTGGCACGGCTGATGGCATTGTCTATTGCATCTTCCCGGCTGCCCCAACCGTCGAGGATCATCAATACCAGTGGTTTGCGCCGTGGGTGTGGCGGATTACTGTCGGTCATACATACTCCATACAATTTTTATTTAATCCCTTGCAAAAGTCAGTAGATGCCACCACATGACAATTGCACGTCGATGGCAAAAGCCCGAATGACAAAGCGAGTCGTCAAAATGACAAACCAAGTCTTAGGCAAGGTCGGTTGGTGATACATGATATTTCATATCAACCGGGCTGTCGCATTGAAATTCACCATGTCTGTGAGGAGGCACTACCGTGCAACAATTGATCGAATTTGCGGGTAACAACGCAGGACTGTTTGCAGGTTTTGCAGCCGTTGTACTGTTGCTGATATGGACAGAGATTTCCAGGCGTACCCGTGGCTATCAAGAGTTAACGCCCGCACTGGCTGTGCAGCGAATTAATCGCGGCAATGCAGCAATTGTGGATATCTCTGCAGCAGCGGATTTCTCCAAAGGTCATCTGAACGGCGCCAAACATATCGCCTTGTCCAGATTTAATCAGGAAGACAAAGATGTTGAAGAACTGGCTAAAGGGCCGGTTCTGGTGGTTTGTAAAAATGGCCAAACCGCGCATCAGGCAGCAGCCAAACTGGTCAAGCTCGGCGCCAAAGATGTTGCGGTCCTAAAAGGCGGCATCATGCAATGGAAGGCTGACTCGTATCCACTTGCTACCAAATAGGGGCTGCCAAATTGGGGCCAGCGGATAGGTGCTACCAAATAAGTACCCTAAATCCATTTACTTTTCATGCCTCGCGCATGATGAGATAATTTTCACTTCTATAAAAGAGTATTAAGACTATGGCAGACGAAATCACCCCGGAAGCGGCAACTGAAGCAACTCAGGGGCCGCAATTCCAGTTACAGAAAATATATGTGAAAGACGTGTCTTTTGAAATTCCAGGCGCTCCGCAGATTTTTCAAGAAGACGGTCAGGTTGAAATCAAGCTGAACCTGGCACAGAAAGTTGAAAACCTGTCTGACGGTGTGCATGAAGTTTGTTTGACAGTCACTGTCACAGCTTCACTCGGTGAGAAAACCGCCTATCTTGCAGAAGTTCAGCAAGCAGGCATTTTCTCCATCTCCGGTCTCAACGAGCAATCTACCCATGCGGCAATGAACACCCTGTGTCCTCACACACTGTTCCCTTATGCGCGTCGGATGATTACAGATCTGGTTGCAGAAGGCGGTTTCCCTCCTCTGGTATTGCAGCCGATCAATTTTGATCAGATTTATGCACAGCGCATGCAAGATGCCTCTAAAGCACAGGCCGGTGGTGCGGAAGCCGATTTGGAAGTTCAGGGTAACGCCTGATTATTTCCGAATGATGTGCTGAACCAGTATGCAAACTGATACGCCCGTTATTGCAGTGCTGGGTGCAGGTTCCTGGGGAACCGCCCTGGCATTGCAGCTGGAACGTAGCGGCTCCCGCGCTATTTTGTGGGGCCGTGATCCGGCACATATTGCGGAGATGGCGGCCAGTCGTTGCAATAAACGTTACCTGCCCGATATCGGCATTCCTGAAGGCATCGCGCTGGAGTCTGATATTCATGCTGCGGTGAAGGCTGCTGATCATGTTCTGCTGGTCACACCAAGTTACGCCTTTGCTCAAACTGTTAGCACCATTGCAGAAGATTTAAAGCCTTCTCAGGGTGTTGCCTGGGCTTGCAAGGGATTTGAGCCGGGTAGCGGCCGATTATTGCATCAAGTAGCGGCTGACATATTGCCGGGGAGTGTACCGTTGGCCATAGTGACCGGCCCTTCCTTTGCCAAAGAAGTCGCGCTGAATTTGCCGACAGCCGTTACCGTGGCGGGCTCTGATAGCAGCTTTACGGAATCAATCGCCAGTGCCCTGCATGGTGGGCGTTTCAGGGCTTATACATCCGATGACATGATCGGTGCGGAGCTGGGTGGTGCAGTCAAAAACGTGATGGCCGTGGCGACCGGTATCTGTGATGGTATGTCGTTGGGCGATAATGCTCGTGCAGCGCTGATTACCCGCGGACTGGCAGAAATGATGCGTCTGGGCCTGGCACTGAATGCGCGTCCAGAAACGCTGATGGGATTGGCAGGTGCGGGTGATTTAATTTTGACCTGTACCGGCGACCTGTCGCGAAACCGTCAGTTGGGTCTGTTACTTGGTAAGGGTAGAACACTCGATCAAGCGCTCATCGACATTGGTCAGGTGGTGGAAGGCGTCAACAGTGCCACGGAAGTTCAGCGACTGGCGACGAAACATGAAATCAACATGCCTATTTCAGAACAGATTAATGGCATTATCCATAATGGCTGGGACCCGGTTGAAGGTGTCGCCCGGTTGCTGGCGCGGGAACAAAAAGCGGAATATTAGGAGCCACTGCCAGTAAATCCAATCTGCCGCCAGGCTTCGTACAACCCGGCTGCTACCGTATTCGATAGATTCAAACTGCGGGACTGATGTGCCATTGGCAGGTACAAACCCATCTCTGCGCCTATTTCTTCCAGCACTTCATCCGGCAGTCCTCTCGTTTCCGGTCCGAATAAAAGCCCGTCGCCATCAGCGAAACCGGCCTGGTCATAGCGTTTATGCGCACGTGTGCTAAATGCCCACAGGCGGATGTCCGGGCGATCGGACCTGAAGGCAGCCCAATTTAAATATTGTGTCACGGTGGTCAATTCAGCGTAATCCAGACCGGCGCGCTTGAGCCTTGAGTGGTCAAGTTGAAACCCTAGCGGGCCGATCAAATGCAGGTGGGCACCACTGTTGGCACACAGGCGGATAATGTTGCCGGTATTGGGTGGGATTTCCGGTTGGTAAAGGACAATGTGCAGCATAGTGGTATTAAAGCCTAAATAGACTTTTGTGTCAGAAATTTTGATGTTGAAGCAACTTTTTACAGCTTTGCGATAAACCGAATGTGTGCATTTGCAGGCGTCCCAAGCGACACCCGTTAACTTTTAAGCGGGAAAAATACTGTTTAAATGCTGTATCTATCTGAAATTAGATATAAAAGATGCAGGAATCACCTATTGTCCGAAACAGCAAAGTGCATTTGACAGCATCGACTTCCAGCGGTATTGTTGAAGCCCTCAAGCACAATATCTTGTGTTTAATGAGTGGGGATGACACAACAACTTGTGTTTAAAATTAAACAAAACCAATCAATTAAATGGGTAAATTCATGAGCAGTGTTCGGGTTAAAGCCATAGGCACTGATATTCAAGCAGTTCCTTTCCAGGAAGCATCCCTTGATATCTGGGACAAAAAATACCGTCTTAAGTCCAAGTTGGGCGAAAGCATCGACAAGAATATTGACGATACCTACCGACGTGTTGCGCGAGCTATTTCTGATGTTGAAAAAACAGATGAATTGCGCAAAAAGTGGTATGAGTCATTTTTGTGGGCTTTGCGCCGTGGTGCGATTCCGGCGGGAAGAATTACCTCCAACGCGGGTGCTCGTGAACATAAGCCGGCCACATCTACTATCAATTGTACCGTTTCCGGCACCATCAAGGATTCCATGAATGGCATTCTCGATAAAGTGCATGAGGCCGGTCTGACCCTGAAAGCGGGTTGTGGCATTGGTTACGAATTTTCTACGCTGCGCCCTAAAGGAGCGTACGTGTCGGGTGCTGGCGCCTATACTTCTGGTCCGCTCAGTTTTATGGATATCTATGACAAGATGTGTTTCACCGTCTCGTCTGCTGGCGGTCGGCGTGGGGCACAAATGGCGACCTTCGAAATCGGTCACCCCGATGCCATGGAGTTTATCCGCGCCAAACGTGAAGCTGGTCGCTTAAGGCAGTTTAACTGCTCGCTATTGATTACCGATGAATTTATGCAGGCGGTTGCAGATGAAACCGACTGGCCGCTGGCTTTCCCGATTACGCCGGATGAAGCCTCGGAACTCGACATTGATGATCCCGAGCAGGTGCTGTGGCGTGAGTGGCCATTGACTGCAGATTATGTCAGCCGTGAAGACGGTCTGGTAGCCTGCAAGATTTACCGAACCATTCCAGCGCGACGTATGTGGGACATGATCATGTCATCCACTTACGATTTCGCCGAGCCGGGTTTCATTTTGATTGATCGTATCAACGAGATGAATAACAACTGGTTTTGTGAGAATATCCGCGCGACCAACCCCTGTGGTGAACAGCCTCTGCCACCTTACGGTGCGTGCCTGCTGGGTTCGGTTAATCTGACCCGTTTCGTTAACAACCCATTTACCGAAGCAGCAGCGTTTGACTGGGAAGAATATGGCAAGGTCGTAAAAATATTCACCCGCATGCTGGATAATGTGGTTGAAATCAATGGTTTGCCTCTAGGTAAGCAGCGTGATGAGATCGAGCGCAAACGCCGTCACGGCATGGGCTTTTTAGGCCTGGGCTCTACATTGGCGTTATTGGGTAGAAAGTACGGTTCAGAAGAATCGCTGGAATTCACCGAGAAAGTATCTCGCGAGATGGCGATTGCCGGTTGGCATGCTGCACTTGATTTGTCGATTGAAAAAGGCCCGGCTCCGGTGATGAAAGAGTTGTTTCCTGTCACTGCCGAGATGTTGCGCAAACGGCCGGAAATGGAAACTGCTGGCTATAAATCAGGCGATTCGGTAACAGGTGCCATATTGCACGCAAAATATAGCCGTTATATGCAACAAGTGGCGGAATTTGAACCGGAACTGGTGGAGAAACTGGCAGAGCAGGGAGCCCGTTTTACGCATCATACCTCGATCGCCCCTACCGGTACCATTTCGCTGTCTTTGGCCAATAATGCCTCTAACGGTATCGAGCCAAGCTTTGCGCATCATTACAGCCGCAACGTCATTCGTGAAGGCAAAAAGTCCAAAGAGAAGATCGAGGTTTTCAGCTTCGAATTGCTTGCCTATCGCGAACTGGTTAACGCCGATGCCATGCCCGGTTCAACTGACGAAGCAACTATGCTGCCAGGGCAATTTGTGTCCGCAGATGATATTTCACCTAAAGAGCATGTTGATATTCAGGCCGCTGCGCAGAAATGGATTGATTCATCGATTTCCAAAACTGCCAACGTCCCGACTGATTATCCGTACGAAGACTTTAAGCACATTTATACCTATGCACACAGTAAAGGCCTGAAGGGTTGCACCACTTTCCGCTTTAATCCGGAAGCGTTCCAGGGCGTTTTGGTGAAAGAGGAAGATCTGGCCAACACCACCTACCGGTTTGTGCTGGACGACGGTGAAGTGGTTGAAGTGAAGGGCAATGAGAACATTGAGTACGACGGTGAAATTCACACTGCTGCGAACTTGTTTGACGCCCTTAAAGAAGGCTACTACGGAAAATTTTAGGCTGGATTAAGATTAATGACTATCAAGATTAGTAAAAATATTGCCGGCTACGAAGTCGTCAAGCCCGAAGAACAACTGGCCGCAATGCAAAAAGCTGCTGCAGAAGTTGAGGCGCGCTCGTCGGCAAAAGTAATTCGCATGACTGAAAAAGTGATGCGACCAGAAGGCATGGAAGCGCTGGAAGGCTCAACCTACAAAATCAAGACACCGCTTGATGACCATGCCATGTATGTCACCATTAACGATATCATACTCAACCCTGGTACCGAACATGAGCAGCGGCGGCCGTTTGAGATCTTTATCAACTCCAAGAATATGGATCACTTTCAGTGGATTGTGGCCTTGACCCGATTGATGTCAGCCGTATTTCGCAAGGGTGGCGATGTGACTTTCCTGGCCGAAGAGCTACAAGCAGTATTCGATCCGAAAGGTGGCTATTTCAAACCGGGCGGCCGTTTTATGCCGTCCATCATTGCTGAGATTGGCGATGTCATCGCTCATCACATGCGTAAGATCGGTTTGATGGAAAAAGAAGAGTTGTCTGAGCAGCAAAAACTGATTTTGAACCAGAAACGCGCTGAAGTTGAGAGCCTGCAAACGGTTGTCGTGCCAGCGGCTGCTGACGGTGACGATGGAACCTACCCGGCTTCTGCAACTTTGTGTAACAAGTGCAGCACCAAAGCCGTGATTGTGATGGATAACTGCGCCACCTGTCTTTCTTGTGGTTACTCTAAGTGCGGTTGACGGGGAGGGTGGTTGAAGGGACGGGTGGTTGAAGGACCGGGTGATTGAAGGAACGGGTGATTGGCGATTAGCGCAAACTTCTGGTTCGCTGCTATAGTGATGGTATGTTTCTGCCTTCCGAAATAATCAGGGCCAAAAGCAACGCCCAGCCGGTCTCGGCTGAGGCGTTGAAGCATTTTATTGTCGGCGTCACTGACGGCTCGGTGAGTGATGCACAGATTGCCGCGTTTTGTATGGCGGTTTACTGCAAAGGCATGAGCATGCCCGAACAGACCGCGTTAACGCTTGCCATGCGTGACAGCGGCCAGACGCTGCACTGGCGTGATATTAACGGTCCTGTTCTGGACAAGCATTCAACTGGCGGAGTTGGGGACGCAGTCAGTCTTGTGCTGGCGCCCTTGATGGCCGCCTGCGGTGCCTACATTCCCATGATTTCCGGCCGTGGCCTTGGCCACACCGGCGGTACGCTGGATAAACTTGAAAGTATTCCCGGCTTTGATGTCAATCCCGGTCAAACACTATTCAACCACACGGTTCGTCAAACCGGTTTTGGCATAACCGGGCAAGGCAAAGATCTGTCACCTGCCGATGGCCGTATATATGCAATTCGAGACGTGACAGCTACTATTGACTCTATTCCTTTGATCGTCGCCTCCATTTTGTCGAAAAAACTGGCCGAAGGACTTGACGGACTGGTGCTGGATATTAAAACCGGAAACGGCGCATTCATGTGCGAGCGCAATCGGGCCAGGGATCTGGCAGCAGAACTCGTTAAAGTTTCTCAGCTTGCTGGCCTGCCATGTCGTGCCTTGATAACAGACATGAACCAGTCGTTATCCCGGAATGCGGGCAATGCATTGGAATTGCTCGAGGTTATCGAGTTTTTAAATGGCGATCGACGCGATGGGCGGTTTGAACAAGTGGTCATGGCGTTGTGCACTCAACTCATGCTGTTGGGTGGTTTAGCAAACAACGAGAAAGCGGCCGGGTTTAAATTGAAGACGGCATTGGAAGACGGTTCTGCAGCCGAACGTTTTGCGCGCATGGTTGCGATGCAGGGCGGGCCGGCCGATATAATGGAGCATCCGCTGAAATATCTTCAGGTCGCACCTTTTAGCAGGCCTTTCATTGCGGCGGGCAATGGTTGCATTGAATTCATTGATACCAGAGCGCTTGGTTTGTGCATCGTCGGGCTGGGTGGCGGACGTGTTCATCTTGAGGACAAACTGGATCACTCTGTGGGGCTCTCCCAACTTTGCAATGTCGGTGATATAGTCACGCAGGATCAGCCATTGGCGACTATTCATGCTGCCAATGAGTCTGATTGGGATGCTGCTGCAGCAGAATTGTCTACGGCCATTAAAATTGGCCGAATGACGGACAGCCTGCCAGCTGTTTATGAAATATACTAGTAAGGTTCCGCCAACACTTTCTGGGAGATAGCATGACCGGGACACCTCATATTGAAGCCGCCAAGGGTGATTTTGCCGATACTGTACTGATGCCGGGTGACCCGTTGCGGGCACAGGCTTTAGCCACCCAACACCTCGACAACGTCCGACAAGTCAACAGCGTCCGTAACATGTTGGGCTTTACCGGCACCTACAAAGGCAAACAAGTTTCCATTATGGGCTCTGGCATGGGCATGCCATCGATCAGTATCTATGCCCATGAATTGTTTGATTATTACGATGTACAACAAATCATTAGAGTTGGAACCTGCGGTGCCTTGCTGCCGGATTTCAAACTGGGCGATTTGATTCTCGCATCCGCAGCCAGTACTGACTCGGCCATGAACCGCGAAAGGCTGGGCGGTTGGGATTTATCGGCCGGGGCAGATTTCGACCTGTTAAGCCGGGTGCATACAAAGGCACAGGAAAGCGGGCTTGATATACGCACCGGCAATGTCTTTGCTAGTGACTGGTTTTATCACCCTGATGAAGCCTTTATCGAAAAACTGCAGAAAATGGGGATTCTGGCGCTGGATATGGAATCGGCCGCTTTGTATGCATTGGCACAACAGCACGGCAGACGTGCGTTGACTATACTATCGGTAAGCGATGTTATTCCAACAGGTCTGCATGCGTCTCATGCCGAGCGCCAAAATGCTTTTGGTGCTGTTATCGATGTCGTGTTGGCTGCGGTGTTGGGCACCTCATGATGCACGCAGGGAAAGACGATATTGCAACTCTGTTTGCGCAGGCGCAGCAGGCCAGTGAGCGAGCTTACTCGCCTTACAGCAAGGTAAAAGTCGGTGCATGCGTGGTAGCTGAAGATGGTCAGATACACACGGGCTGCAACGTTGAGAATGCATCCTATGGGCTCACCCAATGCGCGGAAAGAAATGCTTTGGCGGGTGCCATCAATGCAGGCATGCAAGCCGGTCAAGCACGCACTTTGCTGATTTACGCCACCGGTTTTGAAGTGTTAGCGCCGTGTGGTGCCTGCCGGCAGGTCATGAGTGAGTTGATGGCCCCTGAGGCAATCGTTATTTCAAGTATCAGTGAAGCTGATTATAAAAGTTGGACAGTAGGAGAGTTGTTGCCAGACCCGTTTGTCCTTGAATAGTCAGCCTCAATAGTCAACCTTGGGAGGAATCAGAAATGTCAGGCTTTAAAAACACACGCAGGCAGTTTTTGAGTTGTTCTGGCATTACGCTTAGTGCTGGTTGGGTGGCATTGAACATGCCAGCATTACTGGCGGCAGGTGAGACAGCTCAAGCTGATCTGGAGAGCGGCGCAAAATATCAGAATATCAGCGCCGAGCAGGCGATTGAGTTGAGTGCCTTCGCAGATCAGATTATTCCTGCGGATGACTCTCCAGGTGCTGCTGAGATAGGCGCCGTGTATTTCATGGACGGTGTGCTGGGTTCTTTTATGGCGGGTACCAAGCCGATGATTGAGGCGGGCTTGGCCGACTGGAATCAAAAAGCCCGGGTTATGAACGCAGACGCTGAGCGATTTTCCCAGCTATCTTATGATGAGCAGACTGAACTACTGAAAAGCGAAGAGCAATCGCCCGTGTTCGGTTTGTTACAGATGTTGGTGTTGTGGGGCATGTTCAGTTCTCCTGAATACGGCGGTAATCGGGATGGAGCAGGCTGGAAGTTGATCGGTTTCGACAAACAGCATGCCTGGAGCCCGCCGTTTGGTTACTACGATGCGCAAGCCATGGGTTCGACTGAATATTCGGGAGAAAAACATGCCTGATGCAAGCAAAAAAATAGCATTCCCAACCCGCCAGG
>Ga0105054_10000382_pt1 | contig 67597 bp, 51 predicted proteins | sample BON02_FD_78091 | JGI IMG/M metagenome (GOLD analysis project Ga0105054, IMG submission 78091) | Freshwater microbial communities from Lake Bonney liftoff mats and glacier meltwater in Antarctica - BON-02 (megahit assembly) | ecosystem: Environmental > Aquatic > Freshwater > Ice > Glacier...
GCAATCATTATGAAATGAATTTACTCAATACCGGTTTTTCTGAATATCAATAAAATAATCTTAGATCGATTGGATCCCAAGAATCCTTCCAAATAAGGAAAAGTACGAATTGTCAAAGTTTAAATTCAAATGAAGCAAAATTCAACTTAATATTCTAATGTCTTGGTAGGTTTGTTGTTTGTCAAAATCAGATTAAAAATGCAATTACATGAACCCATTTTTAGACAATTGAATACCAAAAAGGGCTTTTTGATGCCTAATTGCTACTGTATTGAAAAAGAAATTTTCCAAGAAATTTTTGATTATTTATTGTGATTTTTTTCTTTTACCAAGCCAGAATATAAATCCAGTTTTTCTGGAGAGACAGACCAATTTATTTCAAATTTCTCCTTTTTTGGCCAGCCTCTTATTGGCCACCATAGTACCAGGCCAGAAATTAACATCGGAAGTGCCAATAGCTTTACTCAATGTACGATTTCTCTTCCTATGTCCCCAAGTAAAAGATTGCGATGTAGGTTTATCAAATGGTTTAGCCAACCCTTTTTCATGTCCTGTAAATGGATAAGCGCTGCCGTGTAAGGATTAAATTGTGCAAGGTAATAAGTACCAGGAATATACAATAAAACTTCAATGCTACTTTCCTGATCTCGATAGAGTGCCGTACGAAAATCTCCCTTAGGAAAGGTTTGTTGTAAACTATTTTTTATATCAGAAATAGAGACGAAGGGTTTGGTCTTTTTTTCCACTTTATGGTGATAGATAATGTGACTTACCTCAGGTTCCCAAGTATAAAAAGCACCAGATAGTGCTATAATAGAGAATAGAAACCCTGTTCCCAAGCCAATTATCAGGTGAATCTTGGCCAGGAATTTTCTAATTGACATTAATGAGTAATTTTAATTAGTTGTGTTTCTTATTATATACAGTATGATAAATAATTACACATACCTCTTAACATTTCTCCTTCAGGAGAAACAGGAATGAGGCAAATCAAAACAACTATGTGTAATTATTTAATAGAATCAATATAATTAAACCCGGATTAGTTATAGGCCATTGCGATGATCTATAGTCCTTTTAAAATAAGTCCATTCGGAGTTGTTTTTCATTTTAACCATAAGGTGGCTATGGTTTTAAGTACCAATATTTAGGTAACTTCTCCGATCCAGTTCATTTCATGGATCAGTTAGCATAATCCGGGTATTTAAAATTTATAATTCCAATTTATTTGACAGGGGTCAATACGATATTCCGATAGCTTACATTCCCATGATCACCCTGCAAATATATAGGACCAGCAGCAAGTACATCAGCACTCATGGCACCACCAGTTGGTCCCCACGCCGGCTGATTGTCAATGATTTTTTTACCGTTTAATATTACGGTTACATGACGATCGACAAGAGTAATGTCCATTGACTGCCATTCCCCTGCTGGTTTTTCTGCAGCCAGACTTGGTTGAGTGCGACTGTATAAGGCTCCCATATTGTGTGAATCCAAGGGATTGCCATAGGAGTCAACTACTTGTATTTCATAAATTCCCCTTAGATAAACACCACTGTTATTCCCCTTAGGTACATTTACCTCAAGTTTGAGATTGAAATCTTTGAATTCTTGCTGGGTACGGATATTACCATAAGAGATATGCTTTCCATTTTCAGGCTGTATTGGATCATTTACCATGATTCCGTTCATTACCTTAAACCCATTCTTTTGATTGGAATTGATCAATTCCCAACCCGTTAGGTCTTTCTCATTAAACAATGTTATTGGTTGTCCATAAACTACTTTTGAAAGGTCCGGTTTGTCTGGCATTGTGGGCATACGATTGCCGGTAAAATTAGCCAGGTATTCGCCATCTCTTCCAGGGCCTGACATGGTACCTTTTAAAAAATCCCCAGTTTTTTCTATCCTAAGGGTATGGGTTATGGTATGGCTTCGGTCATCATTTTTCTTGGAAATATTTGTTCTAGTAACAACAAGCGTGTTTTCATCTGCCAAATAAACGTTTGATACTGGCAATACACTTCCCCCAATCCAAAGGAGTTCGGCATCTAGAAAACCTCGTTCTTCATTTACGTGAAGCCATCCGACACCCCCGCCTTCAATTTCCAGACCCCACATGCCTAAAAAAGGGTTGGCAAATTGATTGTTTGAAACGGTATTGCCAAAGGTATTTATGACAATAAAGAGAAATAAAAGTGAACTTAATGTATGTTTCATCTTGTGTTATTTTTGATTTATTTCTTAAGGTTTAATTCCATATAGGAGACTATATATTGAATGTAAAAAATTATTTCTATTCTTAGGCTTTTTTGCTCAATAAATACTTTATGACTCTTGCAGATAGACCTGCTTAATTACTCTTATTAAAATTTTGATTCAAAACTTAGAACATAAAAAAGTATTTCTATTTGGGATAAGAATTCCCATAATATCCATTGATGATTTCCAATTGCATTCTTCTTCTATCTTAGGCCAAATCCCTAAAATTATTACTTGTTTTTCCGCTTTTTTAACTAATAAAACAAGAGATTATGGCATAAATTGGGTTTATTCTTTATATTCAATTTGTAAATTTTTGAATATTATGAAGCAATCCAGAAGAGCTTTTCTTAAAAACAGTACTTTAACAGTAGCAGGAATAGGGCTGATCCACTCAAATTCTTTTGGTGTTCCCAAATTTTCTGCAAACGATAAAATTAATATTGGCTTGATTGGTGCAAGAAATAAGGGGTTTAATATTTTAAGTCACTTGATGAAAACAGGTCAAGTAAATTGTCTTGGAATTTGCGATGTGGATCAAAATGTTTTGCAACAAAGAATCGGGGATATAAAAAACGAATTCGGCCAAACGCCTAAAGGATACGATGATTTCAGGAAGTTGCTTGAAAACGATGAAATAGATGCTGTGATTATTGGTACGCCAGACCACTGGCATTGCCTGATCATGGTGTATGCTTGTCAAGCAGGAAAAGATGTCTACGTTGAAAAACCCTTGGCGAACAGCATAGCAGAATGCAACGTAATGGTTGATGCCGCCAATAAATACAACAGGGTGGTGCAAGTTGGTCAACAGCAACGGAGCGGAGAGGTATGGAATAGCGCCATGCAACACATTCATTCTGGAGGGATTGGTGAAATAAAACGGGTGAATGTGTGGGCCAATTTTCAGTATGGTATGGGGGCGGGCAAAGTGCCTAATCAAGCTGTGCCTAATGGATTGGATTTCGATTTTTGGCAGGGACCTGCAGAAAAAAGGGCCTATAATCCCAACCAAGTTCATGGGAATTGGCGCCATTTCTGGAATTATGGTGGTGGATTAATGACAGATTGGGGCGTTCATTTATTGGACATGGCGCTTTGGGCTAAAAATATATCCCATGAACCGACAACCGTAGTTGCTTCCGGGGCCAATTATAATATGGATGGTTATAGCAGAGAAACGTATGAAATAATGGATGTCAGTTATCCTATGGATGATTATTTGATCCATTGGTCAAATACTGCCGGAATACAGACAGGCCCATACGATAAAGCTTATGGGGTAGAATTCATTGGGGACCAAGGGGTTATTTTAGCAGACAGAAGTGACTGGAGTATTCGGCAGGGAGATAACGGTGAAAGTGAAGAAGCCACCAAAATCGCCAAGGAAAGTTTTAATTTTGAAGGAAAAAGCTCCATGGAAATACATGTGCTGGATTTTTTAAATTGTATAAGAAATAGAAGTTTCACCAAGTGCCCAGTTGAAATGGGAAGAAACGTTGCCCTTTATGCCCATATGGGAAATATCGCTGTCAGGTCTGGTGCCCAATTGCTTGATTGGAATGCTGATTCAAGGAGGTTTGATAAAAATAAAGCAGCCAATCAATTTATTATTCCTAAATATCATGGCCCATGGGAACTACCCAAAATCTAAAAAGGATCGTTTTTTTGGCTTCTATAATGAGAAAATAAATAGTTTGTCAAGAGATTGTGTCACTTCAGAATCCATCTCATGCACCATTTATAGTCTCATCTATAAAATCGATTGATTTTGAAGTGATTTCATCAGGAAATTAGAATGGCTATTGCATATTTCAGGTTCAACCACTCCTAATTTAATACAGTTTTAAAATCTAGATAAATATAAAGGGGCTTAACCATGCCTTCTATAAATCTTTATTTGGAATGTGCGTTTTATTCTTTTAATTAGCGCATTGCTAGTTGTTCAAATCTCAAAATTGACCAGAGTATTAACCCATAATGACCAAGAACTGCTACAGTTGATTGGAGAACATCAAAACCATCAGGCCTTTGAAGTTCTCTATCAACGTCATTTTGATTCTATTTTTCGATATGTATACAAGGTCATGCAAGACCGAGAGACGGCAGAAGATGTGGTCCAAAACATCTTTTTTTCTTTATGGAGAAATCCACCTACCTTAACATATCCCTCTATCCTACCTTACCTTTTTGGGGCAGCTAGAAATCAGATTTCGAAAGAAATAAGGAAAAATAAATGGAACAAAGAGCAACTTGACTTTATAGAAAATAGTCAAGGCATTTGTACCACCGATGAGTACTTAGAGGAAAGGGATACACGGAACCTGCTGGAAAATGCAGTCCAAAAATTACCCTTGAGGTGCAGAAATGTATTTGAACTTAGTAGGTTTAGTTACTTAAGTAATAAGCAAATTGCCAAAAAGTTAGGCCTATCTGTTTTTACCGTAGAAAATCATATTAAAAAAGCATTGTACCACCTAAGGCAATCCTTGGAGCTTGTTGTCCTACTTTTTATTAGTTGGTTCTGATTAAAAATTCAACTCATTTTTATTTTCATGCCCAGATTTTCTTGATAAAATCTTGCCCTACGAGGCTTATTTATGCTTTTTAGTATTTAATTGATTTTTTTTTCATCTCTGACTAGCTGATCCTTTGGTAATAGGGTACTTCATTATATAACCCTTTGGTGTTTTATGCAATTGAAGCAATTAATTAAGTGGGCAAAAAGTTATAGATCTGCTAAGGTAGCACCTATAGATAGGAGTCAATTTGAATCTTTACTAGATGAATTGGCTCGTCTTGGACAGGATCCTGCACAAAATGATCTCGATGCATCTAAAGCCCATGTTTGGAAAAATTTAAACAGAAGTAACAGTTATGAAAAGTCTGGAGGAAGGATATATTTGATAATCAGGAGGTCTGCGGCTGTACTTTTCTTTTTTTCGTTACTGGGTTTGGCCTTATATAATGTATTGGATAAGGAGACTGAAAAGGAGCTATTGGCAAAAATGACTGAACAGGGAATGCGTTCAACAGTCACACTTTCAGATGGAAGCAGGGTGCGTTTGAATGAAAACAGTAGCCTCAAATTCCCCGAATCTTTTGGTGAAGAGCTGCGGATCGTTCATTTAGAAGGGGAAGCTTTTTTTGATATCAAGCCAAATGCAAAGAAACCTTTCAAGGTAATTACGGGAACCTCTGAGATAACTGTACTGGGAACGGCTTTCAATGTGAACACCCACCATCAGCCTGAGATCACTGTAACAAGCGGAAGGGTAAAAGTAGCTGATTTGAAATCCAATGAGGGCGTCGAATTAAATCCAGGTCAGCAGGCCATTTTAAATAAAGAGCATATTCAAGTGAAAGAAGTGAATCCAGATTTCTTTATAGGCTGGCATACAAGAAAATTGGTATTTGAAGAGGAACCAATAGCTTCTGTTTTTTCAATTTTGGAGCGTGCCTACGGGGTGAATATTGAAGTGGATATGCCAAAAAAAGAGATTGAGTGTGTCATCACTGGAGCTTATACTGGAGAGCGAATAGAAACGATTTTATTGGGGTTGGGACACATATTGGATTTTGAATACCAAACGGATATTAGCACCAAAACAATAACTATAGACCTAAATAATTGTAAATAAATCTTAAAAGCCTATGTAATAAACAGCGCATAAGAAAAGGATCCAGTAACTGCTGTAACAGTCCTGGATCCAGCTCAAAACACTCATCAATTAACTAACCCGAAAAGAATTTTAAGCATTTAAAATTATGGAAATTAATTTACTAAAACTATTGATCATGGCATCAAAGAGGCTTTTATATGCCTTCCTTGTCCAGGTGATTGCAATGCAATTTCTAATGGCTACACCCTCAAAAAGTCAAAATTTGGAGGATGTAAGCCTTAGTATAAGCGTTCAATCGAACACTTTAAAAGAGGTGCTGGGACTTATCCAAGACATAACGCTTTTTAACTTTACCTATAATCAAAAAGTAGTCAAGGATGACAATCGATTTACCTTTTCTTATGAGGAAAGTAACCTAAAAGAGGTGCTTCAGCACCTGGCTCAGGTTACTTCGCTAGAATTTAAAAGAGTAAACAATACCATTTACGTAAAGACAGGACTTGCTTCTGAGGATAAGGATAGCAAAGTGGCAGTTTATGTTTCAGATAAAGACTCCTCAGAAGATGCGTATATTCCTATTGAGGGTACCGTATTGGATGAGGAGGGAAGCCCAATTCCTGGAGCAACTGTAATTATTGAAGGCACCACCACCGGAACAGTCACTGATATCGATGGGAATTTCTCATTGAATGCAGATGCTGGAGTGGTGATTAAAATCTCCTTCATAGGTTATAAAAGCCAAACCATCACCGTAGGCAATCAAACTACCTTCTCCATTACTTTATTAGATGACCAAGCCTCCTTGGATGAGGTGGTAGTCGTAGGATATGGTACACAGAAGAAAGAAGATGTTACAGGAGCGGTTTCATCTGTAAATCAGAAAGCGATCAAAAACCTTCCCGTTTCTTCCTTAGATCAGAAAATGGTGGGCCAAGTAGCAGGAGTACAAATCCAGCAAGTTTCAGGGGCGCCAGGAGCAGGTACCTCAGTGAAAATCCGAGGTAGTGGATCCCTTGGGGCAGGTAATGAACCACTCTATGTGATAGATGGAATGCCCTATTCCTCAGGGATGAATCAAACACTAAATCCCTTGATGTTTATAGATCCAAATAATATTGAGTCCATAACCATTTTAAAAGATGCCTCATCCACAGCTATTTATGGTTCCCGAGGAGCCAATGGCGTAATAATGATTACTACCAAAAAAGGTGAACTTGGTCAAACTAATATCAGTTTCTCTTCCATGGTAGGCGTTCAACAAGCACCTCAGAAGGGAAGACCTCAACTTTTAAACCAAAGAGAATTTGCCCAATTCCAACGCGATAGAATTGCCATCGGTGTTAGGCAAACTGAAGGAAGAGAACCTACCTTGGCAGATTACCCTGAAGAATACAGGGACTTGGATGCCCTGTCTGGGCAGGGTACAGACTGGTATGATTTAGTGCTGCAGACGGCCAAAATTCAAGACCATAATTTCAGTATGCAAAAAGGCACCAAAGATTCTAAAATTAATTTTAGTTTAGGTTATTTCAAGCAAGAGGGTGTACTGAAACATACTGGTATAGAAAGATTCAGTAGTAATCTGGGAATTGAAAGTAATGTAACCAACAAACTTAAAATAGGGGCGTCAATTCAACCAACTTTCATCAAGCAAGACAGAGCAAGTACCAACCTGAATAGGGGCGATGTATTGGGTGTAAGTATTTGGGCCAATCCCATTTCAACACCTTATGATGCCAATGGAAATATTAAACCATACATTGTGGCCCCCCAAAGTCGATTTCATTCTGCATGGAGTTTTGTCAACCCTTTATTTGCCTTACAGGAAATGAAAATGCAGCAAAATACTTTCCAAAACCTTGGATTGGCATTTGCTGAGCTGGAGATTCTGCCAAATTTAAGATTCAGGTCTTCCTTGAACACTATTTTTGAAGTGTCAAAATTTGAGCAGTATATTCCAAGCTCCATTGGCGGGTCCAACAGGCCTCCTACGCCAGGAACAGGTTCATCCTATAACACGAGAAGCAATAGCTTTGATTGGCTGATAGAGAATACTGTAAATTATGACTTAACTAGAGGTGACCACCGAATCAATGCTTTGCTTGGATACACCACCCAGAAGTTCACCTCCAATAATATCTCATTGGGTGCAGACCCATTTCCTAATGACCTGATTAGGACGATCAATGCCGCCCAAAATATAGATACCTGGGGCGAGGCAATAAATGAGTGGAGTATGATATCTTATTTGGGAAGGATTAATTATGCGTTAAAAGACAAGTACTTATTGACAGCTACATTCCGTTCTGATGGATCTTCAAGGTTTGGAAATCAAAATCGTTTTGCCATGTTCCCTTCTATCGCAGCGGCATGGAGAGTTTCTGAAGAAGACTTTTTCCAAGATGTCAATTGGATGGATGAACTTAAGATCAGGGCCAGCTATGGTAAAAGTGGTAACAATAACATCGGAAACTATGCCCACCTTGCCTCCATTAATGCTGGATCTTATGTGTTTGGCACCAATCAAGTAACAGCTTCTACCGTGGGACTTGCCAATCCTTTTTTGACCTGGGAGGAATCCAAACAATTTGACCTAGGCCTAGATTTTCAATTCTTGGAAAGCCGGCTTAGCTTATTGATAGACTTGTACCGGAGGGAGAGCAATAATATGTTGCTTAATGATGTCATCCCTACCATTACAGGATTTAATTCACAAACGATCAACCAGGGAAATGTGAGAAATATGGGACTTGAAATTGCATTTGGGGGATCCCCTTATGTAGGTGCTTTTACCTGGGACATTAATGCGAATATTTCCTTTAATAGGAATAAGGTAATGGCACTTAACGACAATACCGTGAGGGTACTGGCAGGCAATAATGATGGCAATCCCACCCACGTTTCAGTTGTAGGTAACCCCATCGGTCAGTTTTATGGATTTGTGTTGGAAGGAGTCTATACCCCAGAGGATATGGATAATCCTGATATTATTAAAACACCGCAGGTATATGAAGGCAATGTAAAATATAGGGATGTTAATGGAGATGGACTGATAAATGATGTTTTGGATTATACCATTATTGGGAATCCACACCCTGATTTCATTTTCGGTTTTACCAATAATTTCGCCTATAAAAACATAGACTTGGGCCTTATTATCAATGGACAAAGCGGTGGTCAGGTAATGAATGGTTTGCGCCAAACAACGGATAACCTTCAAGGTTTTTTTAATGTGGACAGAGATTGGGAAAATCGATGGAGGAGTACCGAAAATCCAGGTGATGGGATTCATTCAGGTATCCCTCAAGTCAGACCAAGCTGGGGGCACAGGGTTTCCAGTTTGTGGGTAGAAGACGCTTCCTATTTGAGAATTTCTAATCTTACTCTGGGTTATACCCTCCCGAGTAATTTTCTGGAACGTTTGAAGGTGGTAAAAGGATCAAGGATCTACATGACGGTTCAAAACTTGGCCATGTTCACCAATTATAAGGGAGCCAATCCTGAAGGCCAGGCGGTCAACCAAAACAATACCTTGGTGCCGGGATTTGACATGACTTCTTATCCGCTTTCCAGAACCACATCTATAGGTATTAATTTATCTTTTTAAACGCATTTGTAATCGAAAATTTAGATTCACAAAAATTATTCAGACATGAAAAAGTTACTATATATACTTGTCTTTTTGGGAATGAGTGCTTGTTCAGAGGATTTTCTAGAAATCTTCCCAGAGACGACTTTAAATGAAGGCAACTTCTACCAGACTCAGGAGGAGTTTATCCTTCTGGCCAATGGTTGTTATGTTCCCATGAGAAATTACGAAAAGGATTTGCATTGGGTATTGGCAGAATTGATATCAGACAATACGAGTTTTCAATACAATATTAGAACAGGTGAAGCGGTAAGAGGTGTTATTGACCAGTTTATCATCACTTCCGACAATCGTGGTTATGGACAATTCTGGGATGAATCCTACAATGGCATCACCAGATGTAATAAGTTGTTGGCAGAAATCGATAGGGAAGGAGTTTCTTGGTCAAATGAAGCCTATAAAGACAGGTCAGAAGGTGAAGCCTTGTTCTTAAGATCCCTTTATTATTTCAATTTGGTGAGACAATACGGAGGAGTTCCTCTGGTTATTTCACCCATTACAGCTCAGGAAGCAGTCAATATAGACAGATCCTCCGAGGAGCAGGTTTATCAGCAAATCATCAGCGATTTGAAAAATGCAGTGGATCATTTTAGTAATGCTACTGCTGTTAATGAGGATGGCAGAGCTAATAAATATGCAGCCCAGGCACTTTTAGGTAAGGTTTATCTTACTCAAAAGAATTATACTGAAGCTGAAAGTAGCCTCAAAGAGGTGATCAATTCTAATCAGTACAGTTTGCTACCCGAATATGCTGATTTATATGATCCTTCTAATCCGGATTTTACGGAAACGCTTTTTGCCATTCAGTATTCTGAAAATAATAGAGAGCTTTCCAATAGATTTATATTTATGTTTGCTCCGTGGAGTTCTGAAGGGGAGATCACAAACAGACCCAATATAAATATGGTGTCTGCCGGTTGGAATATGCCAACGAAAGATCTTATAGATGCCTTTGAGGATGGTGACAAGCGGAAAGCTGTTTCAATAAACACTTGGACAGGTCCAGATTGGGATGGTGAAATTAGGGAGTTGTCCTACATTGGCAAATTCAAACCGCCTGTGTCTGCCCCTGATGACAGATGTGGAGACAATATGCCTGTATTGCGTTATTCTGATGTTTTGCTAATGTATGCAGAGGCATTGAACGGGTTGGGGAGAACAGGAGAGGCCATTCCTTATGTGGAAATGGTTAGGAATCGGGCTGGGCTTACAGACCCACTTAACGGCTATGATCAAACGAGTTTACAGGGGTTGATTATGAGAGAACGTCAAGTGGAATTTTGTTTCGAAAACCAAAGATGGTATGACTTAAAGAGAAGCGGAAAAGCAGTGGAGATCATGACGGCTCATGGGATTAGGGAAAAAGAAATGAAACCCTTCCTATTTGATGCATCTTTTAATGTGACTGCAAATAAATTGTTGGCACCCATTCCAGCCGAGCAGATTTTAATTAACAGGTTGGATCAAAATACAGGCTATTAATTCACAATAATCAAAATAATTTACAATGGAAAAAGTAGGTAGAAGCTATTCTTTAAGAGGTGTGTTTATGGTATTTCTTTTGGTTTCACTGACCAAAATAACCTCCTTTGCACAGGGAGAAAAACCCAATATTATCTATATTCTTTCCGACGATCAGTCGTGGAACGATTATGGATTTACCGGGCACCCACATATCGAAACGCCAAATATTGACAAGCTGGCAGGCGAAGGCCTTACCTTCACCAGGGGTTATGTGACGGCACCTCTTTGTAGTCCGTCGCTAGCCAGTATTATTACAGGTTTGTACCCCTACCAGCATGGTATTACAGGCAATGATCCCGAATTTGATTTTGAGGGAAACCGGTACAATAACGATTGGCAAATCGCCAGGTCTAGGCTGTATAAGGATTATTTGGTTGAGTTTCAGAAACATCCTACCATTCCGATGATCTTAAAAAAATTGGGATACCTGTCCTTTCAGGCAGGTAAATGGTGGGGAGGAAATTACAAGGAGGGAGGTTTTACGGATGGAATGACACATGGTGACCCATCCAGAGGTGGAAGGCATGGAGATGAAGGACTTAAAATAGGCCGTGAAGGAATGGATCCTATATTTGATTTCATGGATCATGCGATAGATGAGGACAAACCATTCTTTGTGTGGTATGCACCATTTTTACCTCATTCCCCTCACAACCCACCAGATTCCTTACTCCAGAAGTACTTGCCTTTAGCACCAACCAAATCAGTTGCTGCTTATTGGGCGATGTGCGAATGGTTTGACATTACTGTTGGACAGCTCTTGGACAGGGTGGAGGAAAAGGGACTTACTGAAAACACTCTAGTGGTTTTTGTTACCGACAATGGTTGGATACAAGATCCAAATGTGCCTAATAAATATGTTGAAGGTTCGAAACAAGCCCCGCAGGATATGGGCATCAGAACACCTATTATTTATAAATGGCCAGGTAAAATTAAGCCAAAGATGGACCATACTAATCTGGCAAGCAGTATTGATATGGCAGTAACAACCATGGCTGCTGTTGGCTTGGATCCACTACCGGATATGCAAGGAATTAATGTAATGGATAAGAAAGCATTGAAGAAGAGAAAGGTGATATACAGTATGGATTTTGCCCATGACATGAAAGGGGTGGATGTCCCAGAAGAAACTCTGGAGAGCAGGATTCTTATTACCAGTCCTTGGAAGATTATCGTCCCAGGAGTGGCCAATAAGGATACACAGGAAGTATTGCTTTACAATATCCTAAAGGATCCATTGGAAGAAAATAACCTCTCAAGCAAGCATCCAGATGTGGTGAAAAAGCTTACCACTTCACTGGATAACTGGTGGGGGAAATAATGCTAAAACAGGAAGGGGTTGAATCCCTTTCCTGCCTTTTTTTTAAAAAAATTGTATTTCGATTTTATATTGTTGAGGCCTTATTTTATATTTTGGAATTTTTGCGAGTTAAGAAACTTCAAAGAAAACAAAGCTTATAAATGCATTAACCATTCTGTTTTATATATCGAATTACAGTAAGGTTCTTCAAAAAATGAATAACTTTTTGTTCAGACATTTCACAGGGTTTTAATAATTTCTTACTTGAGGTCACATAATAATTTAAACTAATAAAATTGCTACCCCCTAATTCTTCAGCATAAATTTTAATGCTTTTTCCTTTGTTAAAATCTGTTCGTGTAAACCCATACTTTTTATTGGCATAAAGCACCTGCGAATACCCAATAGGTAATTTGTGAATAAAATTCAATACCATAGCTTTACCTATTTAGATCAATGCCTCCCAAAATCATGACTAAACCCCTCCAGTAATTGCTTGTATTACCCATAGGGGAATTTCATATTATGAGCTACACGATAGCATGGAGCAGCCTACTTTATGCCTTGCCCATTCAGGTCGTTTTGCAAACCATTTTTGATGTTTAGGTTGCTCGGCGTAGGGTTTTTTTAGCAATTGATACAATTCATCTATAAGTGCGTAATCACCTTTGTCTGCATCGTCAATGGCCAATTGAGCCATGTAATTGCGAAGTACATATTTCGGGTTTACCGTGTCCATGTTTTTCTTCCTATCTGAATCGGAGATTGTTTCCGCTTGCAATCGGGTGGCGTAATGTTGAAACCAATCCTTCCATTGTTGCCTAATGGTATCGGTCACTTCTGTGGTAGTATAAAATGCCTCTTTAACCGATTCTATGCCTTTATTGGGAAGGTCCTTTTTGAAGTCACTCAAATTCCTAAAGAAAATTGTCATATCGGTTTCCGTCAGTTGTAGGAGATTTTCCAAATCCTGAATCAATGATTTGTCCTGTTGCTTTTTAATTTTCAAGCCAATCTTATTACGCATCATTTGAATCGAAGCTACCTCAAAATCAGCCCTGTATTGATTCAAGGCAGCTTCCAACGGTTCCACCTCTTCCACCAACGGATACAAAGCATTGGCCAATTGGTATAAATTCCATAACCCGATATTGGGTTGATTGCCGTATCTGTATCGCTTGTGTTGGATGTCGGTAGTGTTTGGTGTCCAACCTTCCTCAAAACCCTCCAGCCAGCCATAGGGGCCATAATCTATGGTCAATCCCAAAATGGACATATTATCAGTATTCATCACCCCGTGCACAAAACCAACACGCTGCCAATCCATAATCATACTTAAAGTACGTTGTGCGACTTCTTTAAAAAATGCTACATAAACAGCTTTCGAAGGGGTACCCAAATGGGGGAAATGGTGATTTATGGTAAAGTCAACTAATGTTTTTAGCGTTTCCTTATCTTGTCTTGAAGAAAAAATCTCAAAACTACCAAAGCGTATAAAGCTGGGAGAAATACGGCTAACCACAGCACCTTTTTCATATTCGGCATTGCCATTATACAATACATCACGCATTACTTCATCACCTGTTAATGCCAGGGACAAAGCTCTGGTCGTTGGTATGCCTAGGTGGTGCATTGCCTCACTGCATAAATACTCTCGAATGGATGAGCGTAACACAGCCAATCCATCTGCCGTCCGTGAGTAAGGCGTTTCACCAGCTCCTTTGAGCTGAACTGTCCATTGCTTGCGATTATGTTCTACTTCAAATAAATTAATGGCCCTACCATCACCCAATTGTCCTGCCCAGTTCCCAAATTGATGGCCTCCATAGCACATGGCATAAGGCTTCGTGTTTTCCATTACAGTATTTCCTGTCAACACATTTAAAAAGCCGGTAGATTTACTATCCGCTTCTGTTAGACCTAAATTTTTAAGCATTTCTTCAGAAACGTGTAAAAGCTTTGGTTTTGCTGTCGGTTTTGGCGTAACGAAAGAAAAGCAAGCCTTTTTAACTTGTCTTCGGCTATTGTCTAAAACAGGGTCTGCTGGCAATTCTTTAATGAAGGTATTTTTTATGTTGAGTTTCATTTTTTCTTAGATTAAACTATCTCATTTTTTGAACCTGAGCGGTTTTTTTACCCGAGAACCGTATTTTATTCTTCGCTACTTTTGACTTCAGCTCTTTTCTATAAACACAAACGGTTAAACCTTAAAAGTAGTTCTAGGTATGGTTTTCAAAGCTTTCCGGCTCAAAATATTCCTGGTCTCATGACTTCCCATATGAGGATTAATTTTTGGGTTCTATCACGAAATTAAATTTCATTTTTACTATAAATTTAAGTACATTATTCCTTTCAAAGGACAGCTATCAGAGAGTATATGAATAAAAAGACACCAAATAATTGGCAGAAGTCGATTGATCTTGAAGTAGCTGATAAAAATGCATCAAAAATTTTGTCATTTGATTCAATTTTCAATACCATGAATAAGCTATTAAGCCTTTTTTTTGTTTTAGGGGTATTTGCTACCTCGTGTCAAAACCCTGAGAAAAAACCAAATATTATATTAATAATGACCGATGATCAAGGTTGGTATGATGTAGGGTTTAATGGGAATACAGAAATAAAGACTCCTTTTTTGGATTCACTTGCCTCTAATGGAGTAGTTTTCAATAGGTTTTATTCAGCCTCCGCTGTCTGCTCCCCTACCAGAGCCAGTTTAATAACAGGAAGAAATCCCCTGAGAATGTCTATTCCCTATGCCAATGTTGGCAATATGAAGGAAGAGGAAATTACCCTTCCAGAAATACTAAAAAAGGAAAGGTATGCTACCGGGCATTTCGGAAAATGGCACCTTGGTACACTAACCAAATCAATTCCCGATGCAAACAGGGGATGCAAAGAAGAATTCCATAAAGACTATTCTATTCCATCTGAACATGGCTATGACCAATTTTTTTGGAACGAATCAAAAGCTCCAACTTTCGACCCAATGGTTTACCCCAACCATTTTATAAGTGGAGAAAGTAAACGATATGGTTGGAGGGCTGTTAATGACCAGGATTCCACGCTTTTCCGGGAATGATTATAAGTTGATTTTTGGTTTTAGGATGAAAAGGTATTCATTTTATTGGGAACATATTTTTGCTTTACGCATGGCTTTATTTTTTTAATTCAATATTTACTTTTAAGATTAATAGAAAATTTGGTATATTAATTACTTTGTACAGCTGCTTCTTTCAATGCGGTGCAATAAAATTAAAAATTAAGTAGGATTTCGATTTATGATCCAGCCATAAATCTAATAATAAAATAAGGGCATAATGTAAAAGTTTAAGATGGGATTTTAGAATTCGGAGGCCTTTTAATTGTGGAAATTATTGCCACAATCACCTGAAATTAAGGGGTTTTCTCAACCAAGACAAGTTTTCAAATATTAATATAATAGTTAAATGAAAGGTAACTCGTAATCAAGTTGCCATATTGAATAATCCGCTTAATTAATTCCCGGATTTACTGAAAGTTGGCAGATAAAAAGCCCCATGATTTTGCGGAATTTTACCCATTAGAGATTTTTAAACCTAAAAAGCAAGGATTGAAAATCGTGAGAAAAAGTAATAGAAACAACAAACAAAAACCCAAAGATTTTAGCCAATGAAATAAACCCTTTTGCCAAACAAAAGAGAAATACAATACCATTTCTCTAAAAAAAGATTACCAATAAACACTGAAGAATTGCACAGGGAAAATTCTAAACAAAATATTTAAAGCGTATGAAAAAATTTAACCTAACAAAAAGGAGAGGGAAAATTCCCGGATTTCAAAAAGCACTCAAAGCCATGAAATTAACGCTCCTCTTAATCGTTTTCTCAGTAATCACTGTGTATGCAGGGAATACTTTCTCCCACAGCAAAAACGGGACTAATGGTGCTGATTTAGGGCAGTTTTTTGCAGGTTTGAAGGCAGACCATTCATTAAACAATCGGCACTTATTATTTCCTTCATCTGAAGAGTTTGAAGGTAATTTAGTTCTCAAACGAGAAAAAATTGTAACTGGTACCGTTGCTGATGAATCCGGAGAGACCATCCCGGGGGCAAATGTGATTGTTAAAGGAACTTCCTTGGGGACTGTTTCGGATTTAGATGGAAAGTTTTCGATAGAGGTTCCAGACAACAGTACTGTTCTGATTTTTAGTTATTTGGGATATACCCCGCAAGAAGTCGAAGTTGGCAATAAGACAATTATTGATGTAATGCTCTCAACCGATGTAGCCTCTTTGGAGGAAGTGGTGGTTGTAGGTTATGGTACTGCCCGAAGAAAGGATATTAGTGGGGCAGTGGGAACCATTAAATTAGAAGATTCTGAATTGTCCCTTTCCTCAACGAGCAATGTCCTTCAATCTTTGCAAGGAACAGTAGCGGGAGTAAATGTATCGCCCCAAAATTCACCTGGAGCAACACCAGGTATCTTAGTAAGGGGACAAAACTCTATTAATGGCTCCAATTCCCCGCTAATCGTATTAGATGGGATTATTTATCTGGGAAGTATAACAGATATTAATCCCGATGACATAGCCGTAATAGATATCTTAAAGGACGCTTCTGCCGCAGCTGTATATGGATCCAGATCTGCAAATGGGGTGATTGTCCTCACCACTAAAAGTGGAAAAACCAACAAGCCCATCATAAAATATGATGGCTCTGTAGGCATTAACCGCTGGCAGAATAAATTTGACATGATGAATCTTGATAGGTGGACTGAGAAATATGTTGCCCAAACTCCATCAATTAATTCTCCGGCTGATATTGTTTTTGATGATGTGACCCGGACCAGACTTTTTGCCCAGGGAGTAGACAGTGACTGGATGGACCTTATTTCACGAAATGGCGCAATCCAGAATCATCAAGTTTCAGTAGCTGGGAGATCCGATAAATTAAATTATTATTTCTCTGGTGGGTACAATAGCAATGAAGGAGCCATTGTTGGTGATGAGTTTAACAGAATATCTGTTCGCTCAAAACTGGATGCAGATGTAACTGATTGGCTAAAGGTGGGGATAGATGGCGCGTATAACAATAATGATTATTCGGGTCTTGGGGCCAACGTATCAGCAGCCTATCAAATGGCTCCACATGCCTATCCTTACCGATGGAATTCCATGCCTGAAAACCCAGCTTCCAATACCGGTACATTGCTTGAAAGATACCCTTCAGGTTCGTCTATTCCGAGCCCACTTTGGAATTTAAGTGAGGGGGTCAATGATGTTGATAAAAGTAATTTTTACCGAATTGCAACCTATGCATTGGTTAAAATACCTAAAATTGAGGGACTTACCTATCGTTTTAATTATTCCGTCAATGCCAACAATAATATACAGGATAGGTTCTTTCATGAGAACTACTATATCCAAGAACAATTGGTAGAGCCTTTTATACGAAGGTATTCACCTTCAGAAGAAGCCAAAACCCTGGCTCAGGCAAATGGATATAACCGACGTACCAACTATCATACTTATGTGATGGATAATGTGATCAATTATAACAAGGAACTTGGAGAGCATTATTTTGATGTAACCTTGGTGGCCACAAGGGATTATTCGTACACAAAACTTGTGGAAGCAAGTGGGAATGATTTTTCAGCCAATGGGAACACCTTGCTGAGTATCAATGGAATTCATAAAGCTACCGTTCAAAGAAGCAATTTAGATATTGTCGAAAGAGCAAACATAGGCTACGTAGGTCGACTTGGTTATTCTTATAAGGACAGATATAATATGACCGCCACAGTTCGAAGAGATGGATCTTCAGTATTTGGAAACGAAAAAAAATGGGGAAATTTCCCTTCGATAGGTGCTTCATGGACGCTTTCTGAAGAGGAATTTTTGAAGGGAAATGACTATGTAGATTACTTTAAAGTAAAAGCCTCGTATGGACAAAATGGTAACCAGGGGGTTTCGCCTTATGGAACTCTGGCCCCATTTGCGAGTGGAAGTGATGGCGGTATTCGCTACCAGTTTGGGGATGCACCATCCACTATTTTGTATGGTATTGCACAAGATGGACTGGGAAATCCAAACCTAGGCTGGGAGACCACCACCGCATTTAATGGTGGGTTTCAATCCGCCTGGTTGGATGGAGATATTTTATTAGATCTGGATTTCTATTTTTCAAGCACCACTGATCAGATATTTGTCCGTCAAATTCCTATCATGACAGGTTTTAGTTCCATCATTTCCAGTCTTGGGCAGGTAGACAATAAGGGTATTGAAATCAGCCTGAGGACTACCAATATTTCCAAAAATAATTTCACCTGGTCATCAGGGCTTATGTTTTGGCAAAACAGGAATAAATTAGCCGAATTATATGGTGATGATATCGATGGAGACGGAAGGGAAGACGACGATCTGGCAAATGGGCTGTTTATAGGGAAACCATTAAACGCAATCTATGGCTATGAATATACCGGAGTAGTTCAAGAAGACGATACAGAATATATTAGCAACACAGGTGCTGTACCAGGTGATGCGAAATTTCAGGATTTTAGTGGTCCTGAAGGTGTTCCCGATGGTATAATTACTGCTGATTATGACCGTCAAATTCTTGGCTTTAGGCAGGAGAATTTTAGACTTAGCCTGTCAAATACTGTCAAATACAAGAATTTTAGCCTTTATGTGATGCTTTCCGGGATTTTTGGTGGAGGAAGTGATAACTTTTACCAAAGAGAAAACCCACGCCATAATTCCTTTAACAATAGGTTTGATACCAATGAAATTGACCATGATTGGTGGACACCAGAGAATAAGAGCGAGTATTATCTTAGGCCTGATTTCAATGGTAACAGGTACCTGGGCTTAATGTCCAGAAGCTTTTTAAGGGTTCAAGATATAAATTTCTCCTATGATCTTCCAAAGGACTTATTAAACGGTATCAGCGTATCGTCCTTGCAGTTATATGGAAGCATTTACAACCTGTATACTTTTACGGATTGGTATGGAGGGGGTGATCCGGAAACTGGAATCAGACCAGATGACAACACTTATCCTGTACCTACCATATACACTATGGGACTGAAAGTGGGCTTTTAACAATTAAAGACATAAATCATGAAAATCAATAAAATAAAAATTCAACTTTTCACACTATTGTTCATGGTTTTGGCAATAGGGTGTAATGATGACGAATTCTTGCTGGAGGAGCCAAAAACCTTTTATACTTTCGAGAATATATTTTCTTCTGAGTCACAGGTGGATCAACTATTGATCACCATGTATTCACGCATGAGAAATTTCAGGACTACAAATGATCAGGCCAAAGGATTTAGTTCTGATGTCATGGATGCTCCCGAATTCAGGCTATCCACCACTTTTGGTGATTATAGCAGGATCAATCCGGAAAGTGCAGAATTTCGCAATGCTTATAGCTTTCATTACCAATTAATCGCCACTGCCAACACCGCCATTTATGCTGCCAATTTGGATGAGATCACTTTCGAGTCGGAAGAAAAGAGGGCTTATACGATTGCTCAGGCTAGATTTTTTAGGGCCTATGCTCATGGAATCCTTGCAGAATTATTTGGTGGTGTTCCTATTGTAACAGAAATCGCTACTGAGCCTAGGTTTGACTATATGCGAGAGACTAGAGCGGCTACTTACCAGTTTGCCATTGATGAGTTGGAAGCCATCCTGGATGATCTTCCTGCGACAACAGTACAGGATGGTAGGATCGTAAAAGGTGCCGCACAGCATTATCTTACCGAGTTTTATCTGGGATTGGGTGTAGAAACTTCTGATGCCTCGGCGTATGATAAGGCGATTAAACATGCCTCTGATGTGATAGATGGAGGTACTTATTCATTGATGACAGAGCGGTTTGGAGAAAGAATGAATGAGCCAGGAAAAGATGTATATTGGGATCTATTTCGTATCAATAACATCAACTATAATGATGGGAATATGGAAAGTATCTGGACATTCCAGGTAGATTTTGATGCTTTCCTTACAGAAGATGGTCAAGCTGTATTGAATTATCCTAGATACTATATGCCTGTTTACAGGGCTATAATAGGGTTTGACGGTGTAGCGGAGGACGCTGGAGGTCGTGGAGTAGCATTTTTTAAACAAACACCTTATGCCGGTGATTTAGTTTGGGATGATGCGATCTCAGTAAATGATCAACGTGGTGCAGAACACAATATCATTCGAACCATAATTTACAATGATCCCAATTTTCCGGATCTTTTTGGTAAGGTGGTACCACAAGAGGCAATTGACGAAACCAATGCCGGACGAGGTTGGGTGTATCCTATAATTTTCAAACTTACAACTGACCAGTTTGTGGGTCTCGATCAAGGACAAAACAGAAGCAACCTCTTTAGGGATGAATATGCAATTCGCCTGGCAGAAACCATTCTTTTGCGTGCAGAAGCTTATCATCGAAAAGGGGACAATCAAAATGCGGCCAATGATATCAATAAAATCAGGTCACGGGCCCAATGTGATGTTTTAATTTCAGCTGGTGACGTGGATATTGATTTCATCTTAGATGAAAGAGCCAGGGAACTCTTCGGCGAAGAATGCAGATGGAACACCTTGTTAAGGATGGGAGGAACTGTAGCAGTGGACCGGATCAGAAAATATGCCATGCATGAGATCACTCCTTTGACTTTAACATTTGATTATAACTTGTGGCCAATTCCACAAAGTGTTATCGATAGAAATAAGGATGCTCCTTTGGCGCAAAATCCTGGATGGTTGAACAGGTAAGGAGCTGAAATAAATAATATGACCCTGTCCAGACTTTAAAAGAGTTTGGTCAGGGTTATATTATTTTAAATCCTTTTGAATTGCTTCTAAACGTCCCCAAGGGCATGGATTTTACTTATTTGGAAGTTTTAGGGAGAGATATACCTCTTTGAAGTTTTCTCCATTTATTTACCTCTAAAATTTGTTTGGATTATTTCAAAAACAAAAGTAAAGAAATCCACTAAGGTTAATCCCAATTACTTTACAAATAGTTGAAAAATAAACCGGGATTATGTGCTGGCACAGCTATGGGGATAAGGGATTGGAATCGATTACTTGGTTTTGAAGCCATTTTAATACGGAAAAGAATGGCTATTGGAAATTACGGGTTTTAACCTACTTTTAATGCTAAAAAAATACCCGGAGTCCTTGGAATCCGGGTACCATTGGTTAAGTAGGGGGTGTTATTTGTTAAAAGTGAAATCAGGAAGTTTGATTTTCTCTCCTCCATTCATGGCTGATTCATGCGCTAAAATACCTATGCAAGTTATATTGGCAGATTGCCGGGCATTTGGATATGGTGCTCTTTCTTCCTGTAAAGCAGCTATAAATTCATGGACAAGATGTGGATGCGATCCTCCATGACCAGCTCCTTGAATAAAAGAAAGGTGCTGGTTGTCACCATCATCATATACACCGGCAGATGTGAACGGGGCGATCTCTTCTGGAAGTAGGTGGGCATAATCTGGGATTTTAACCTTTTCCGGTATTTCCCCAGTATGAACCACGCTTTCTTCATTTTCGATTAGCGTCCATTCAAAAGATTTTTCAGACCCATAGGCATCAAAACTCTCTCGGTATTGACGTGCAGTATTGAAAAGTGATCGGGTAACTTCCGCGGAAAGATCCGAATCTTTTAGTTTGATATGACAGCTCTCCACAGCAAATGGAGAGCCGTATTTTTCAATCAGATTTTCATCGATTCTTCCAGAACCAAAGCAGGAAACATATTCAGCCTCTGCTTTTGGCAAAGCCAGAACTGGTCCGACACAATGCGTGGCATAGTGCATAGGAGGGAGGCCTTCCCAATACCCGGGCCAACCGGCCATTTCTTGTTGATGACTTGCCCGTAAAAATTGCAATTTACCCATAGCCCCACTCTCGTACATTTCTTTTACAAAAAGAAATTCCCTGCTGTAAATCACAGTCTCCATCATCATATAGGTAAGGCCTGTTCTCTCGGTTTCTGCTACTATTTGACGACACTCTTCTACTGTTGTGGCCATAGGTACCGTGCATGCTACATGTTTGCCAGCCCTTAATGCTTTAAGGGATTGTTCTGCATGTGCTTGGATAGGGGTGTTTATGTGAACCGCATCTATATTGGGATCTTTTAGCAATTCATCATAGTCAGTATATCTTTTGGCAATACCGAAAGCATCTCCAATTTCATCAAGTTTTTCTTTATTCCGCTGGCAAATAGCATAAATATTGGCCAACGGATGTTTTTGATAAATAGGGATAAATTCTGCACCAAATCCCAATCCTATGATTGCTATGTTCAATTTTTTACTCATGTCAACAAATTATTTGGGTTAAACGATTGCATTTTATTAGTTCTTGGCCCAGTTTTTAAGAAAATTGTAACCTTCAGAAGCAAATTTATCCTGACTTTCAGCCAAAGGTCGCCAAATGCAGACTGCACCAGCCAACTCTTTTATTTCAGGAGTAAAACTCTCAATAGTGACTGTACCTTGATAATTTACTTTTTCTAGTCCAGATTTAAAGTCATCCCACCTTGTTTGGCCAGTACCGGGAGTTCCTCGGTAATTTTCCGAGACCTGTACATGTATCAATTTTTCACCAGCCTGTAAAATTGCCTCTTCAATGCTTGGTTCTTCAATATTCATGTGAAACCCGTCCAATAATACCCTGGCAGCAGGATGATTTATGTCAGAAATTAATTGCATCAAATCGGAAGTTGTGTTGATCAGATCCGTTTCGAATCTGTTTAAAGCCTCCAAAGCGATTTTTTGACTTGACTTATCTGCCATCAGACAAACCTTGTACAAGTTATTTACCGCCCTATCCCATTCGATTTTCTTTTGTTCTGGAGACACCAATCTGGCCTTACCCACAGCAGAATACATGGGTCCAGCCACAAATGCTGCACCTAAGGCAGCACTTATATCAAAACAGGCTTGGATATAATCAAAACTGGTTTGGTGGTAACTAGGGTCATCATGCGTTAGGTCCCGACTTGGACCAAAAGCAGCACAAATAATAGGGTCGAGGCCATTGTCTTTTAAGGCCTTGTCAACTATTCCTGTATCGATTAATGATGGATTCTCTACAGGAATTTCCACTGCGTCATAACCCATTTTCTTTATTTTGGGGAAAAGCGCTATGGTGTCTGAGCTAAAAGGGGAGGTCCATAACCAGGTACTTACGCCCAATTTTATATCTAAAGCCATTACTTATTTTTTATTTTAAAAATCTTATTCAACAATCATTATTCCATTCATAATTCTCCAATGCCCGGGAACAGTACACAGGAAAGGGTATTCTCCCGGTGTATTGGGAGCGGTGAATACAAGGCTTTCATTTCCTTCAGGATCCAGCAGAGAAGTAGCAGCAATTATTTCTGGTATTTTTGGAACAAAATTCATTTTGACACCATTAGGGTCTCTTGCCAATTCATCAGCAGCTTTACCTATGGTTTCTAAACTTCCCGATTTACCTACCAGAAGGTTATGTTGCATAAAATCATTGTTCACAAAATCAATGGTGACCTGTTGTCCTGCCTTTACCTTGAAGGTGGCTTTATCAAACTTCAATTCATGGGCAATAACACCCATTTTTATTGTAACTGAACCCGCATTATTTGATTTGGATGGGACTTGTTCAGTCTCAATAGCCTCAGGTTCATCACTCAATATTGGCACCTTTAGGTTGAGGTAGGAAGCTCTGGAATTCATTCTGCCATTAAAATAAAAACGATCTTGATAATTACCTACTTTGGAAGTTCCCATATTGTCATGACCTATTCTAACCTTTTCCTGGTCAAAATCTTTAGTGAAAAGCCCAGATGCCTTTGCTTTTGCAAGCTGAATATCATTGATACTTATAGACATCTTGCCACCTTTTTCTAAGGAAGCATTTAATACAAATTGCTGCTCGGGTAAATTATTACTGGAAACAGCCTGGTAAGCTTTACCATTTTGTTTTACCAGCCAGTAAACGCGATTGTTGAGAATATACAAACTATATCCATTGGTCTTGTTTCCCTGCGCTACAATAATCCCCTCCAAAGGTTCATCGGACTTGCTTAAAGTAGCTTGGATTCGGATTTCTTTACCTGATATTTGTGGCGGAAATGGAACACCAGATCTTCGATCCAAACTGTATTGCTCCTCAATTAGACTTTTGAATACCCGCTCTTTTAACGATAACAATGAGTCAGGTTTATCAATTTGATCAAATTCTATCGAGGAATCACTGAAAGAGGATGGATGCGTGATTACAGCAGCAAACAAAGCCTGAGGAAGATAATCATCTGTTGCATTTTTCTCGTCTTCGCTGGCAGTTAAAAGCAAACTTGAAATATCAGTAGAAGCAGGCATCTCTGCAATAGCAAGTAGCGCTTCTTTTCTGGTGTTAAGGTCTTCATCGTTGATTAGATCGTTATCCAATATTGCTTGCAGAACCGCTTCGCTTTTTGGCAATACTCGAATGGCGTTTTTTCTAACGCCTGCAGCAGGGTGTTTCAATGCCTTTGTTGCGACATCCATGGCCATTGCATTGTTTCCATCAAGTGCTCCTAATCCATGAAGCGCCCATAATGCATGAACTGCAGGAGAATTCAAACCGATTTCATCTTCAGATGGATCAGCAATGAGTTGAATTAAGTCCTCTATGATAGTAGTATTGTGATTTTCTACGATAAGCCTTTGACCGGTCATTCTCCAAAACATATTGTCACTTTTCAAGCCACTGATGAGATCTTTATTATTGGTAGGATCGATGGCCATTGTGTTGTAATCGCCTCCTTTATAAACCAACCGGTAGATTCTACCATGTTTGGAGTCTCTAAGAGGATTGATGTAGGCATTGCCATTCCCATTTTCGAAGCCTTTTGGTGTGGGGTTATGTTGAATGATGAAATTGTACCAGTCGGCAATCCAGACTGCGCCATCAGGCCCAACCTCTGCATGAACAGGAGAAAACCATTCATCTGAACTTGCCAATATATTAAAGCCATTTTTCTCTTTAAAACCTGATCCATTAGGTTCTATGATGGCATTGTGTAAAACCCGGCCGGTAGGCTCGGCTACAAAAGCTATCCTGTTCCAGTAAGCTTTAGGGAAATTCCTTGCCGTATAAAAATTGTGTCCAGCAGCGGCAGTGTAGCTGCCATGCCAATCCACCTGACGTAAAAAGGGGGTAAGGTGTGGCATGTCATAATGGCTATCAATTCCGTGAACAGCATTGACCGAACCACCATTTAAAGGCCTTTTCACAAATTTATTAGGCATTGCAAGATAAGCACTGTGCTGACCATTTGCTGTAGAGATAAAGGTATTGAAATCTTCGGTGAAGCCTAAACCCCAGGTATTGTTACTGGTATTGCCTAGAAATTCAAGGTTCGTCCCATCAAGAGAAAATCGGTAAACTCCTTGACTAAAAGACATGGGTTTGCCATCCATTTCTCCATTGAAGCCAGAATAGCCTAAAACACCCCAAATCTTGTTGTCGAAGCCATATTTTAAATTCGAAGGACCTGCATGGGTGTCACTTTTACCCCATCCAGTAATTATGGTTTCCCTGATATCTGCCTTATCGTCTCCATCGGTATCCTTTAGAAATATAAAATCCGGTGCCATAGAAATCAAAAGGCCTCCATTGACATAAACCATGCTCGTAGGGATATTTAAGCCTTCTGCAAAAACAGTGATTTTATCTGCCTTTCCATCACCATTAGTATCCTCCAGGATTTTGATTTTATCATTGCCCCCATCTTTTCTTACCTCATTGGGATAGTCCGACGTTTCAATCGCATAAAGGCGACCCCTATCATCCCAGGCTATGGCCATAGGGTTGATGATATCTGGTTCAGAAGCAAAAAGCTGCAATTCAAATCCTACAGGAACCTGTACCAGTTTCATTGATTCCTCAGGTGAAAGGGGAAGTTGGTACCTTGGTGCGGGATCTTTGTTTTCGTAATTTGGTATTTTAGCATCTTCAAATTGAGGCTGCGGAATGCTAAATTCAGCTACCTGCTCCGCCACTTTATCTCCTATCGCCCATAAAATACCATTGGCTACTAATTTTTGAAATTCAGGTTGATTCCAGGTTCTTTCATCATGGCCATAGGCCGTATAAAAAACACGTCCTTTTCCTTGGTCTCTAACCCAGGTATAGGGTTCTTTCCTGTCTCCTTCAGCCCTTTCCATCAATATGGTCATGTCATCATTTAACTGACTGTGGACATAGGTCCCATCCCAGGTATTGAAAGGAGAAATTCCTTTCATCACAGGGTGGGAGGGATCAGTAATGGTAGCGGTGAATTCACCTGTTCCATGAGCGGAAAATTGTCCGCCCACAGTTTCTATAAACCAATCTGAATTTTGGAAGGAAAAGGAGCCACTATGAATGGGGATCAATGCCTTTCCAGCCTCAACATAGTTTTTGAGGGCCACTTCTTGTTCTTCTGAAATCGTTTCATGATTGGCATAGATAATAAGGCCGTCATAAAGCCGTAATTTGTTTTCATTTAGATCGGAAGGATCAGCCGTATAGGTCAGGTTGATTCCCTGCTGGAATAAATGCCTGGCAAGAATTGGCATTAACTTTTCTGAATCATGATGCGTGCTTTCGTGACCGAGGAAAAGTATTTCAGCCCTTCTTGGATCATCGGATAGCTCAATCTTGTTAGATTTGGTGCCACATGACATACAGAAAAGCAAGGCAATGGCAATTATCCCTAGATTTTTCATTGTAATTGTTGGTTGGGTAATATTGTGCTACTATTTCAAGTTACTAATTTGGGCGTTTTATTGTCACCATGCTTACTGTTTTTTATCTAATTATGACTATTTTTTATCAATTATAACTATTTTTAACCTTTTATATAACATAAAATAATTACTATTGAAAAAGGCCTTTCAAAAATCACGCATCCCGGAGCACAGTGCTTTTGTGGTAAAAGAACTGATAGCGCCAAGTTTTGACAAAAATTGGCATTTCCATCCGGAGTATCAGCTTTTCTTGGTGCTGGAAGGGAGAGGTACCAGATTTATAGGTGATGATATGCGGTCTTTCAATCCAAATGACTTAGTGGTTACTGGTCCTAATTTACCACACCTTTGGAGGAATGACCAAGAATATTTTGAAAAGGAAAGCAGACTCAAGACCCGAGGAATAGTTGTTTATTTTCCTGAAGATTTTTTGGGAACGCATATGGGTGAAAAAGAAGAATATGAAGAGTTGCATACCTTGCTCAAAAGAGCTTCACTTGGGCTTGAGGTAGTGGGGAAAACCAATGAACTAATCAAAATGCAATTGGTAAATTTGGTTCAAAAGAAAGGCTTGGAAAGAATTATCGGATTGCTTGAAATATTATTGGTCATTTCCAGGTCCAATGAAGTCAAGACGATTGTTCAGGCAGGATATACCAATGCCAACAAGGAATCTGAAAAGGACAGAATGAGTAGGGTTTATGAGTTTGTTATGGTTCAATTTCAAAACGATATCAAACAGGAAGAGGTGGCCGCAATGATTAATATGACTAGCAGCTCTTTTTCCCGCTATTTTAAAACCAGAATGAATAAGTCATTTTCAGATTTTTTATCGGAAGTTCGAATCAGTCATGCCTGCAAACTATTACCTACCGAAAATTTAAACATTAGCGAAGTAAGTTACGAAAGTGGATTTAATACGCTTTCTAATTTTAATCGGCAATTTAAAGAAAGAATGGGGATGACTCCTAAATCATATAAAAAGGATTTTCAAACAAGGTTTGAATAATCTAGGACATCGTGATCAAACGAGGAAAGACATGAATACGGCAGGTTTGTCTTCAAATAGGAATTGATTGGACACGATGATAAAGTAAATAATTTGCCGAGCAAATTTTCACAAATTGCCCGGCAAAAATGCTTTTAACTTTATAAAGCTTTGGCTCCTGCTTCTGCAACAGCATGGTCGTTTTCTACAGCGCTCCCACTGACTCCAATAGCCCCAATTACTTCTCCTGCGCCATTTTTTATAGGCACGCCACCTGGGAACGTAATGAGTCCATTATTGGAATGCTCAATGTTGTATAAGGATCCACCTGGTTGCGACAACTCACCTATTGCTCCAGTATTCATGTCGAAGAAGCGGGCAGTTTTAGCCTTTTTTATGGAAATATCCAATGATCCTAACCAAGCACCATCCATGCGTGCAAAGGCCAGAAGATTAGCTCCTGCATCTACTACTGCGATATTCATTTTAGTATCAATAGCGTTCGCTTTGTCCTTGGCAGCGGCTATGATTTTTTCAGCTTGAGCTAATGTAATATTTATATAAATTGGGTTTAAATAATAACTGATTAAAAATAGGTTCGGTTAATAAAATTAAATATAGGAATAATTTATAAAATGAGTTTAGAAATTCCTCTCGAAATTATAAGGGATTGAGATTTTAAAAGACAATAGCTCTTACAACCTATTCGGTATGCTCCTTTTTAGCCTTAAGTTTATTACACGACCAAAGGGTTGTTTAAAAATTTTTTAGACTGAAAAAATTCCATTTACGTAAAAAACCAAATTGAAAAAGTTAAAGGTTTGAATGACAACCATTTGCTGATTTAGAGGTGATTATCAGAGGTTAGAGGCAATAGAATGCCAATGGCTTATTTCAGGCGTCAGTTTCAAAAATAGCCAGAAGGTGAGACCATTATATTGGTTACCAAGGTGTTTTTATGGGTGAATAGTGATGATTATCTTTCCTTTGTGCTTACCGTCACCAAAATACTGTAGCATTTCTGCAGCAGATTCCAAGGGATATGGGCCATCTATAACGGATTTGATGTGTTTCTTGCCATAGAGTTCCGCAATGTATTCCAAGCCAACATTGGGTTTCAGGCTTAGAATACTTAGTTTTTTGCTAGAGAAGGGTGACAGCAGCTTACCCCAAATCAAGGTAGATATCAAAATGACATGGATTTGGGCTTATGAACAAGCACTTTATGGTGAATGCTGATATACGCTGCAAAAGTGCCAAACCCGTAATTCGAAGTGTCACCAAATACTTCATCACCAACAGAGAAATCTTGTACAGCAGCACCCACCTGAACAACTGTTCCAGACAATTCCATTCCCTTGATTTTCGATTTAGGCTTGATCAATCCAAACATAAGCCGATACAATAATGGTTTGCCCCTGACTACGCTCCAATCGTAGTCATTGATTGCTGTACAATGGATTTTTACCAAAACTTCATTGTCCTTAGGAACGGGTGTATCTTGCTCACTTAATTTTAACACCTTTTCAGGTAAGCCATATTTTTCAAAAATGAGTGCCTTCATAAGTAAATAGATGTATTTAGGTTTAAATTAATACTATGGTAGATTCTTTGGTTGATTCTTCCTGTGACCAATACAAACAATAAAAAAAGTAAGATAGCCAAAAGACAAAGATTATGGAAAACAATCTCCATTAATTGGACTTTTTAAAAGAGGATGGAGGAGAACCACCAAAATAAATTTTGCAATAAAGTTTTAATCTCATTATTTTAGCCAAGTCCTTTTAGTAATTGTTTTGGAAGGGAATAATAGGGCTAACTTCAACTTTTAATGGCATCAAATACATGAGATCTCAAATTAAGAATATAGGTTACATTGCTTTGGTTTTTGGCTTTGGAATAAGTTTTTTATTATCCTGTAAGGAGCCAAGGTCTAGGCCAGCGCAACCAAACATCTTATGGATAACGACTGAGGACATCAGCCCTAATTTGGGGTGTTATGGAGATGAATTTGCACATACCCCATTTTTAGACCAGCTGGCCAAAGAAGGAGTAATGTATACCAATGCCATAGCATCGGCTCCGGTTTGCGCACCTGCCCGTTCGTCTATAGCCACTGGCATGCACCAATCTTCTATTGGTTCCCAGCACATGCGAAGCAAGGGTAAATTTCCAGACACATTCAAATATTACCCGGAATATTTGCGGGAGGCAGGGTATTATTGTACGAATAACAGTAAGGAAGACTACAACTTGGTTTATAATTCGTCAGAAATTTGGGATGAGTCTGGGAAGGAGGCGCATTGGCGGAACAGAAAAAATAAAGACCAACCGTTTTTTGCAGTTTTCAATTTTACAGGCACACATGAAAGTGCTACAAATCTGAAAGAAAAACACTTGGGAGTAGTTAAAGATATTCCCGAAGACAAATTAATAAAAGCAGGAGAGATTCGTCTTCCACCGTATTTTCCGAACACCCCAGTTGTCAAAGAATTGTGGACCAGGTATTATAACAATATAACTGCACTCGATAATTATGTGGCAGATATTGTTGCTCAATTAAAAGAAGACGGTTTGGCGGAGAATACTATTATCATGTTTTATTCAGACCATGGAGCCGGCGTACCGATGCATAAAAGGTGGCTGTATGATACAGGTTTAAAAGTACCTTTAATCGTATATACACCAAATGCCTATCGCCATTTGGTTCCTCAAAGTGCTGGAACTAATTCCGATGAATTGGTTAGCTTTGTGGATTTGGCTCCTACCGCTTTAAACCTCGCTGGAATTTCACGGCCGGAAAATATGCAAGGAAGGGCTTTCCTAGGTGCTAATCTAAGCCCAGTAAGAGATTATGTATATGCTTCTAGGGATCGTATGGATGAGCGCTATGATATGCAACGCGCAGTAAGAGACAAGAATTTCAAATATATCCGATATTACGAATTTACAAAGCCGTTCGTACAGTATATGAATACCCCTGAAAAAGGAGCTATAATGAAGGAAATACGTAGGACTTTTGCAGAAGGAACCCTACCGGAGGCAGGAGTAAAATTGATGGCAGATAATAAACCCGTGGAGGAATTGTTTGATTTAGTCAATGATCCGATGGAACTTAATAACCTGGCCATGGATCCAGACTATTTAGGAACTTTGCATAAAATGCGAAATGCGCACCTTTCTTGGTCTACCAGAATAGGGGATACAGGTTTAATCCCCGAACCAATTTTACGTGATTGGGAACAAGTCCATCAGCAACCTATATATTCTATATGGAGGAATAACAATATTCCTGTAGACGAAATTCAGGAAACAGCTTTATCAAATGATGTTGAGCTTTTTACAAATAACCTTTTACATACGAATGAGGTGGTTCGGTATTGGGCAGCAACGGGTATTGGCAATTATTCAATTAACGCTAACCCACAGTTGCGTTCCCGATTAACTGCATTACTAGAAGATGAGTACCCTTCGGTGCAGATAGCAGCTGCTCGTGCCCTCTGCAAATTAGGTTATGAGGAGATCGGATTACCCACTTTAACGCTTTCATTACAAAGTAGTGATGAATGGGTTCGATTAAATGCAGCACTGGTTTTGGATGAAATAGGAGAAAAAAGCAGATCAGTGCAAGATAAGCTAAAGGAGGTTATGACGGATGAAAACAAATATGTGGTTCGTGTGGTCAACCATACTTTGAATGAATTGAATGGAACGCATAATATTGTAAAGTGATTTAGCCTATTTTTTGCTTTAGTTTCCAGTTATTAATGTGGTTACCTCCAAGATGTCCTTTTCCTAACTTCCTGGATTTTAAAGTGACTTTACCATCTGGTAAAAGGACTCAATCGCGGACGAATGTTAACGCTACAACTTAATTTCTAATTTTTTTCCAGTTTCTGAAATCTTTTGCATCGCTTTTGTGATTATGAAAACAATATTGTTTAATCATTGTTATAATTTTGTTAAACACAAGAAAATGAAACTCTCTCTAAAATATATCGCCTTAATTCTTTTTTTCTTACTTATAAGCTTTAGTGATTCCATCTTAAGAAGGATCTCAAAAGATAAAATAAAAATAGAAAAGGTAGAACAATTTTTAGTAAAGTTAAGTCAAAATGTTTTAGGTCATGTAATTGTGAGCGTTAAATGATACATCCCTAATTCATTTTTATCTTGCTTACGTGATTTTTTAAATAAAGAGAATGGATATAAGATTTTTAGGGTTTCAGTGTATTAAAATATTGTCAAACGATAAAAGACGTAACTTTTAAATTACGCCTTTTAATTTTTAGATTTTTAGGTGATTTCACCATTCAATCCATATCAACATGGAATGTTTTCTCTGTTGTATTTCCATTGACATCTTCAGCCCTTATGGTTAGGTCAAGGTGTTCGCCCGTCGCAGGAAGGATGATTGCATTTTCACCTGTCAAGAGTGTACTGTAGCCCCACTTAGATTAGCATAACTACGATCAATATCGGGATTTCTCAGGACTTCGTTTCCAGTAGCTTCTCCAGAATTGTTATAAGTAGGCTGGGAGTGAGAATCAATTTGATGCTTTGCAATGTCCATCCTCAATCCAGCATTTAAAATAAAATTATCTTTCCAACGGTATTCATGAAAGTAAAAGAAACCGGTGATTTTGATTGAAATTGTGGCAACAAAAATTCAAAACCTCCAAATTGATTGTCCATCAAGCTGGATTGAAAACCTATAATAGCCTGTTCTTTAAAATTGATATGGCGATTGAATCTTATGTTGGCGGTGTAGGTATTTAGGTAAAGTGCCAAAGCCAGGTTGCCTTGTTGACTGGAGCTAATTCCATGAGCATGAGGCCGGGATTTTTCCTGTCGTTCATTTCTCTGGTAAGCCAAATCAATTTCCAGCCAGTTTTGATTCAGCTGAACCGTAGTGTTAGAGATAAGCTTGATATGGGAATTGTCCTGATTGGGTAATTCAATATTCCCATAATCGCCATTATGCTGGAGGTTGTAGCTATTTGGTATGCCTACTGCTCCTGTAAATATTCCTGCTTGCTGTCCAAACCGGCTTAGCGTAATGGTGGACTTGCCCCATTTTTTTCTAATTCCCGTCATTATAGAGAAATGCCTTTCCTTGCCCGCAGTATTTTTAAGCGGTTTTCATAAACTGGCAAAACAAATCCGGCATAGGTGAATTCATCTGCAGGAACACGATAATCTTGATAATCCTGAAAGGTAAGCCTACCTTTAAAAATAAACCCATTTTCATTTCCTTCAACCATAGCCGAATGACTACGCATATTATTGTTGGTCTGATAACTATTGATCAAATGCCCTCTAATGACACCATCGTTTGGTATAGCCGCTGGAGAGATATTAATAACACCAGACATGCCATCAGATCCATAAATCAAAGAAGCTGGCCCTTTCACGATTTCTACACGGTCTACATCAAAGGGATCAATTTCTAATCCATGATCAGCCCCCCACTGTTGACCTTCTTGTTTTATTCCCCTGTCATTAACCTGAATTCTATTGGAACTCATTCCACGAATGACTGGCTTGCTAATGCCAACTCCAGTATTTATAGTGCTGATTCCTGGTAATTTCCCGGGTTTAAATTTCTTAATATGAAATTGCCATTTAGGTCGGCAGAAGTTCCTGTTCCTAGCTCATGAATGAGGATAGTCGCCATCAATGGTTCACCAGACTCATCTGAAATTGTTCCACTGATGGAAAAACTAGGCGTAGGTTGAGCAAAAAGGATGGAATTGCCTATCGTTACCAGTATGAAAATTGGGAGAAAAATTAATCGCACTCTAGTAAATTGAATGATTGGAATTCTTAATAGAAACAAAGATATCTTTATCACTCAATATTTGCAACGCGATGGCAAAAATACAATTGAATTACCTCAGTTTTTTTTCAAAGGGTCTAATAAATATTCCAGACCGTTTACACGAATTTCATACATCGTTTCCAACCACATTCCCAATTTACCCTTTGGGAAGCCATTTCTTTTAAACCAAATCAAATAATGTTCAGGGACATCGCAGATTAGCCTGTCCTTGTACTTACCAAAGGGCATTTTTTTTGAAACAATTTCCAAAAGTATATTTCTGTCCACGTAGCTTGATGATTAATTCAACCATGCATCCCAAGGTATTCTACTTAAGATTAGAATGAAGGCAATACCATAGAACATGTAAATACTTCTGAATTTGCTTCTGCTTGCTGTTAATTTTTTGGCCCTGCTATAACCAATTGTGATTAGGGCAATCGCAATTATATTTATAAGTGGATGTTCAAGGGCATAAAACCTGCTCATGGAATCTCCCATCGTTTCACCACTGAGGTTAGATAGGCCTAAAGGACTTAAAAAATAAACGCCAATACCTACCAATAATTGGATGTGAGCCAATATCATCCCAATTAAGCCAAATTTGCGGTCTTTTTCGCTAAACTCTTTACCACTCAAGGCACCGATAAGTGCAGAAATAAAACTGAATATTATTCCTGCCAAAACGATATATGCCAGAAATGAATGAAGGTGTTGAAATCCGGTAGTCATGTTAATTTAGATTTTCTGTTTATAAAAGGCTAAATAAGTAAAAAAAAACCAATCTACCATTAGTATGGTGCTGCTTTGTGCCAATTATCTTGTTTAGATTTTAAAAGTATGAAGATTTAAAATTTAGTACAATTGATCCAATTAATAGGGATTAATATCCAATATAAATTTATATTTTGCAAAAATCTTATTTTCATTTAGTTAATTGGTTTTTATAACCTAAATATTTACTTAATTTCGCAAATTATAATTTCCCCTTCCCAAATAGCCTTATTTATTTTCCTTTTTAAATAATTGCCATAGATGAGTTATTGGAATTTTGTATTTAAAAACAAAAAGTTGTTGACTTTTGGCCTGTTGATGACCTGCCTTTCCGGGTATGGTCAAACGTACCTTTTGGCACTTTATGTACCTTATTTGATTGAAGAATTCGCTCTTCAAAATGCCCAGATTAGTGTTTATTATATGATAGCGACTATCGCTAGTGCATTTTTATTACCACAGGTAGGGAAATATATCGATAAGATAAGTTTGGTGAAATATACTTTACTGACCACAGTTGTCTTTATTCTATCCATGCTTCTTATGAGCTTTAATTACCACTGGTATTTATTGCCGGTCGCTTTTTTTGGTTTAAGAATCGCAGGGCAGGGTTTGTTCAGTCATATTGCCATTACCTCTATGTCAAAGTATTTCATCAAAGGGAGAGGTAAAGCAATTAGTATGGCCTCTCTGGGACATCCCTTTGGTCAGGCAGCATTGCCTATTATGGTTGTGGCGCTTATCAACGTTTTTGGGTGGAGGCAATCGCTCTTAATAAATGCCTTGATTGTAATGATATTGGTCCCTTTGTACTTGTACTTTTTTATTGATGAGAAAAAACTGGTAGTTTACGAAGAAGCAATTGATTCTTCAGTGTCAGGTCCTAAAAAGGAAATATCTCAATGGGAGATAATTAAAACGAAAAGTTTTTGGATTTTGGCGCCAAATCTATTTGTATTTGTATTTACAGTTACAGGCTTGTTTTTTTACCAGTTTGCTATAGCTGGTTTTAAAGGCTGGAGCCTGGAATGGATGGCAGTGGGACTTACCTTTTATGCCATAGCTGGATCCATTGCCATTTTGTTTTCTGGACCTTTGATTGACAAGTATTCTGCCAGGACGTTTTTTCCTTATTACCTTATTCCCTTTTTAATTGCTATTGTTTTCATTTGGCAGGTCAGAGATCCTTTGGTGATTTTCCCCTACATGATTTTAATGGGGGCTTCAGCAGGTGTAGGCAATTCAATCATGTCAGCATTGCAGGTAGAGTTATTTGGCACCGCCTATATTGGTAAGGTAAGAAGCATTTTCGCTTCTATTATGGTGCTTAGTTCAGCTATCGGCCCAGCCGTTTATGGGGTTATAGTGGATGCAGGGTATGATTTTGAGCATATTTTTATTGGTTCTGCTATTTTGATGGTCATAGCCATTTTGCTTTCGTTTCGAATTATCCCAAATTACACCTATGCTAAAATAAAATATAAGTTTAAAAAGCGAGATAGAAGATTCGACTTTTTTAATATTTTCACTTTGAGACGTTAGCCTAGATAGAGGACAAGAAAACCTATTATCCTGAATTCATAGCTGAAAAAAACCTGAAAATATAACAGGAATTTTTGCAGGCTACTGATATGACTTTATCTTTGCAACAAATGAAGTAAGCTATGCAGACTTTGGTAACCTTGTTTATTTTTACTATTTGTTATGGATTATTATTCCTTTCAATATTCCCGGTTAAGCCACTTAAAAAAATCAGTGATTTTACGCATAGAACAAAAAAAGTCGTGTCCAAACAATATGATTTGACATGGCCTTATTTTTTCTCCTTTCTAGGAGGTTATTTGGTGGCTTCGGTGATGGTATACCTCATTCAGGATTCCATTTAAGCTTTATTTTCCCATAGTAATTGTTCCGCCTTTTCTGCACTGGCAAAGTTTACCTTCGTCTCCGTCATTTTATTTTTAATCTCCCTCAAGCAAAGCTGTCCTATACTTCCTTCATGTGTATGCTTAATTTTTTTCCCAGGAGTAAAAGCCCCTTTTTCTATGTCCATCCCTACTTTTTTATAAGCATCTCTAAATGGAACACCATCCAATACAAGCCTATTTACCTCTTCTACACTGAATAAATACGCATAAAAACCATCATCAAGAAGGTCTTTCTTTATGCTTATGTTTTCAAGCATCAATTGGGCGATTTTTAGGCTGTCATTCAATTGCTCAAAGGCTGGGAAGGTGGTTTCTTTTAACAATTGCAAGTCACGGTGATAACCTGTACTCAAATTGGTAAGCAGCATCATTATTTGCTGTGGATAGCTCTGGATTTGATTTGTTTTGGCACGAATCAATTCGAAAACATCAGGATTCTTTTTATGGGGCATTATACTTGATCCTGTTGTCAATTCGTCTGGAAAGCTTATAAAACCAAAATGTTGGTTCATAAACATTATAGCGTCTGTCGCTAACCTATTCAATGTTCCTGCCGTACCCGCCATCGCAAAGGAGAGTGTTTTTTCGGTTTTCCCTCTACTGTTTTGCGCATTGATGACATTATAATGCATGTCTCCAAAACCCAATAATGCTGTAGTCATGGTTCTATTTAATGGGAAGGAACTTCCATAACCAGCCGCTGATCCCAAAGGGTTTCTGTTGGCCAATCTATAAGCAGCTTGCCACAGATCCATGTCTTCTGCTAACCCTTCAGCAAGTGAGCTAAACCACAAACCAAAGGAGGAGGGCATTGCCAATTGGGTATGTGTATAGCCCGGCATCAAATCATCTTTGTGTTTTTCCGCCAGATGGGTAAGCAATTGGAATAGGTTCTCTATTTCCGTTACCGTTTCCTTGATGGCCTTCCTGTAATACAATTTCAGGTCTACCAAAACCTGATCATTTCTGGACCGACCACTGTGCAGTTTTTTGCCTACATCACCATACCGTTCTGTGAGCAAAAATTCCACCTGGCTATGTACATCTTCTACTCCTGGGGCTATGCTGAATTTACCTTCAGCTATTTCTTCCCGGATTTCATTTAATCCCTTTTTTAAAACCTCCAACTCATCCTTGGTTAGAAGGCCTATAGACTCCAGCATCATAGCATGTGCCATGGAGCCTGTCACATCAAAAGGTGCCAGCAGAAGATCAAATTCAGGATCTCTGCCTATGGTGAAAGTTTCTACTTCTTTTTTACTGGTTTTATCTTTTTGCCAAAGCTTCATTGGGTGGTTCTTTTTGTTATGGAAAAATAATTTTCCAAGAGTGTAACATATAATGATATTCCTTCCCTCAGTTCATCAAGATAAATAAATTCGTCTGCAGTATGGGACCTTGCCGAATCTCCTGGGCCTATCTTAACTGAAGGAAAAGGGATCAATGACTGATCTGACAATGTGGGGCTACCATACACCCCCAAGCCCATCTTTTGAGCGGTTTGTACCATCGGATGATTGTCCGCTATAAAAGAGGATTTTAAGCGGAGAGATCTAGGGGTTAGTTCCGCTTTTAAATTGTTTTTTAATTCCTGAAAAGCCTCCTCTAAAGTGTACGCATCTGTTACCCGCACATCCAAGGTATAGGTGCATTCGTCAGGAACTACATTGTGCTGGCTACCAGCATTAATTATAGTAGCAGAAACTTTATTAGGGCCAAGAAATGGAGATTCTTTTTTAAACTTAAAATCCCTGATTGTTACAAGGTCTTCAAGGGCTTCGTATATCGCATTGGTTCCTTCTTCTCTTGCGGCATGACCTGCCACTCCCTTTACGACAGCGTCTATCACCATCAAACCTTTTTCCGCCACAGCCATCTTTAAGAGAGTTGGTTCTCCAACAATGGCAGCTTCAAGTACCGGAAGTTCTGAAAGGACAGACTCAATGCCACCACGGCCACTTATCTCTTCTTCGGCAGAAGCAAGAATGACAAGGTTGACAGGCATTTCTTTTTCATAATAATATACAAAGGTGGCCATTAGGCTTACCAGACAGCCTCCTGCATCATTGGAGCCAAGGCCGTATAACTTCCCGTCTTTTTCCAATGGAGAATAGGGGTCAAGGGTATAACCTTGGTTCGGTTTTACTGTATCATGATGTGAATTGAGCAGAAGGGTAGGTAAGGCAGGGTCAAATACCTTGTTGAAAGCCCATATATTGTTGCCTTTTCTGTAGGTTTTAACCCCCTTATCTTCAAAAAAAGACTGAATTAAATCAGCCGTCTTATCTTCCATTTTACTAAAAGATGGCGTGCTGATAAGTGCCTTTAGAAGATCAATCGCCTCAATTTTTAATTTTGCTAATGCTTCCAATTTTTTTTTATTGGTTTAGGTGGATTCAATTCGCCACCTTAAGAGAATATTTTAATGGAAATCGTATTACAACGATTCAATGATTGTTCCTGCGTTTTCTCCCTTTGAAGCAAGAAGCAGGTTTTCTGGTAAGCCCATCCATACATTAGATACCCCTTTGTTCAATGCATTGAAAGCATTTTCTAATTTAGGAATCATTCCAGAGTGGATCACTTGATCCTGAAGCAATTCTTTGAAAATGTCTTCATTGATCAAAGGAACCAAAGATTCATGGTTATTGGCATCCATCAAAACACCTTTTTTGTCAAAACAAAAGTAAAGGCCCACATTGTGACTTTTAGCTAATGCTGTGGCTATTTCAGAGGCAATGGTATCGGCATTCGTATTTAGCAATTGCCCATGGCCATCATGGGTTATGGCTGAAAATACAGGTGCTATATTTTGTCCTAGCAAGGTTTCTAGAAGTGCGGTATTTACATTTACTATATCCCCTACAAAGCCAAAATCCACGTCTTTTACCGGACGCTTTTTAGAGGTAATGGCATTGCCATCTGCTCCTGTAAGGCCAATGGCATTTTGGCCATAGGCTTGTAGTTCAGCCACCAGGTTTTTATTGATCAATCCAGCGTAAACCATGGTGACCACATCCAAGGTTTCTTTGTCTGTAATCCTTCTCCCATTGTGCATATTGGGAATAATCCCCAATGAACTACCTATGCGGCTTGCCATTACTCCTCCTCCATGAACAAGTACTTTTACTCCAGGGAAATGAGCAAATAACTTTAGAAACTCCGTACAGTTTTCCTTGTGGTCTATTACGTTTCCGCCGATTTTAATTACACTGATATCCATTAGGGTTTATTTTTTAAAGCATGGTATCAATTACTGACTGGGCAGCAAAAATCCTGTTCTTTGCTTGATTTTGAATAAGGCTACGTTTGCTATCTAATATTTCGTCACTTAACTCAAGGTTACGCCTGACGGGTAAGCAATGCATCACTTTTGCATGTGTATTGTCTCCAAACTTGGCCTCATTCAATAACCATTCTCCTGTAACGCTAAGGATTTTGCCATAAGGAGTAAAGGCACTCCAGTTTTTAACATAGACAAAATCAGCATCTGCAAGGGCCTTGGTTTGGTCGTATTCTATTTTAGCGCCGTTCGTGAATTTTTTATCCAACTCGTATCCATGGGGATGTGTGATGGTAAAGTCATGATCACAACCTAGTGCCCATTCTGAAAATGAATTGGCCACGGCATGTGGAATGGCTTTGATATGTGGGGCCCAGGTAAGCACTATTTTTGGCTTCCTTTTTTCTTTGAAGTTTTCTCGGATGGTCATCATGTCAGCCAAACTTTGCAAGGGGTGTCGGATAGCACTTTCCAGGCTAATTAAGGGGACTCCAGAATATTTGATAAATTGATTGATAACAAAATCGCTGGTATCTTCTTCCTTATTAATAAGTGTGGGGAATGCCCTGATGGCCAAAATATCAAAATATCCACCCAAGACAGCAGCGGCATCTTTTATATGTTCTACTTTATTCTGGTTCATCACGACACCATCCTGCATTTCAAGTGCCCAGCTTTCTTTGTCCATATTGAGTACAAAGCTTTCTACGCCAAGATTGGATGCTGCTAGCTGGGTGCTCATTCTTGTCCTTAAACTGGGGTTTAAGAAAATCAAGCCGATACGTTTTGCGTTGCCTTTATTTTGATTGACCCTAGGGTTTCCTTTGAAGGTCAATGCTTTTTCTATTAAACTATTGGCAAGGTCAATGTTTTCAAATTTGGTAAAGTTTATCATGACTTTTATTTGGTGTTCCTGCTATTAATTACTTCTCTTAAACACTTAAGGAAAAGCTGTAATTCTTCCTGCTTCACGCAAAGTGGGGGCAGTATTCGAATGGTGTTTTTTGAGGCAGCGCTTCCTGTAAATATATGGTGGTTACTGACTAGTTCGGAGCGATATCCAGCAGCCTCATCTTTGAGGTCAAATCCTATCATCAAGCCTTTTCCCCTTACCGAAGGTATTTCCGGGAACCCGTCTTTCAGCTCTCGCAGTAGGAATTCACCCATGCTATCGGCATTGGCCAGGAGCTTTTCCTCTTCCAAAACTTCCAACACCGCAAGTCCCGCTGCACATGCCAGGTGGTTTCCTCCAAAAGTGGTCCCCAACAAACCGTACTTGGCCTCGATGTCAGGATGGCTCAATACACCTCCAATAGGGAAACCATTTCCCATTCCTTTTGCAATGGTGATTAGGTCAGGAGATAGTTTTTCTGCCCACTGGTGTGCAAAAAATTTTCCAGTACGGCCATAACCTGATTGAACCTCATCCAGGATTAATTTGGCGCCATATTTTTTTGTTATCCTTGAAAGGCCAATCAAGAATCCTGATTCAGCTACCTGAATACCATTAACGCCTTGAATTCCTTCAATGATAACAGCTGCAATTTCTCCACCTTTCAATCTTTTCTCTACAGCTTCCAAGTCTCCTAAGGCTTCAAAGAAAACTTTATGACCGCTATTAAAAGGGGCGACAATCTTCTGATTGTCCGTAATGGCTACCGCTCCAGATGTCCTTCCATGAAATGCACCGTGAAAGGCTATTATTCCTGGTTTTCCCGTCTCAAAAGAGGCTAGTTTCAATGCATTTTCATTGGCTTCAGCTCCAGAGTTACACAAAAACAAGTTGTAGGACTCATACCCGGAAAGTTCTCCCAGTTTCGTTGCCATTTCACTTTGAAGTGGGATTTGTACTGAATTAGAATAAAAGCCTATTTTATTTAATTGCTCGCTTATCCTTTGGACATAGTGAGGATGAGAATGGCCAATAGAGATTACGGCATGGCCTCCGTACAGGTCAAGGTACTTTTGACCCTTATTGTCCCAAAGATAAACGCCACTGGCTTTTTCGGGAGTAACATTCATAAGGGGGTAGACGTCAAACAATTGCATATAGTATGTGTTTGGGGACAGGTTGGTGCTACTGTCCGATAGTCGATAGTTTTTTAAAAGGCTGTGCTTTTTAATTGTAAACCTGTTTTTTCATCAAGTCCAAATGCCAGGTTCATGTTTTGAACAGCCTGACCAGAAGCCCCTTTTACCAGGTTGTCAATGGCTGAATAAATGACCAAATGACCCGCCTCTTTTTTTAGATGGACCAGGCATTTATTGGTATTGACCACTTGCTTAAGTTCAATGTCATTTTTGCTAACATGTGTATAGGCCGCATCTTTATAAAATGCCGAATAGACTTCGTAGGCTTCTTCCAGACTTCCTTCAAATGGAAAATAAGCTGTAACCCAGATTCCACGTGAGAAATTACCCCTATAGGGAACAAATAATATCTGCTGCTCAAAAGAAGAATCGAGCTTTCTGAATGTTTGGTTGATTTCATTCAGGTGCTGATGCGTAAATAACTTATAAACAGATACATTTTGATTCCGATGACTATAATGGGTGGTTTCGGAAAGCTTCTTGCCTGCCCCAGTACTTCCTGTAAGTCCTGTGACATGCAGGGAATTTTTTACCCATCCTTTATTGATGGCAGGAACAAGGGACAATTGGATGGCAGTAGCAAAACAGCCAGGGTTGGCTATTTTTTTTGCGCTTTTAATTTTTTCCCGATTCACTTCCGGTAAGCCATATACAAAGCCATTGGTTTCATTTCTGAAATCTGTGCTTAGGTCTATTATCGTAGTATTGTTATCAAATGCATGCTTTTCTAAAAATGGTTTGGCCTGACCATGGGGCAGACATAAAAAAACCAAGTCAAGATTGTTTTTGTCGATTTGATCTGTAAATGTAAGGGATGCATCTCCAATCAAATCGGGATGCACTTCTTCTAAATTTTTACCTTTTTGACTATTACTATGAATCCATTTTAAGTCCACATTAGGATGGTGTACCAATAAACGGAGTAATTCTCCTCCAGTATATCCAGCAGCACCAACTACGGCTGTTTTAATGATTTTCATTGTCTAAACTTTTATTTACTTTATGGAAAATGGCTGTTTGATTGCCCAGGATTTTAGTAAATCCTTTGACATCTTCTCCGGTATAGCCTTTATTCATTTCGCCATAGCTACCAAATTTTGAGGACATCAGGTCATGGTCAGAATTGACACCAATCATACTGAACCTATATGGAGCAAGGTGTACTTTTACTTCTCCACTAACATAGGTTTGCGTAGCTGTCATAAATGCTTCCATATTGCGCATCACCGGATCCAGGTAATGACCTTCATGCAAATGATTGCCATAAAATTCTGACATCTGATTTTTCCAATAGGTTTGCCATTTGGTCAGCGTGTGTTTTTCAAGAAGTTGATGGGCTTTTATAATTACCAAAGGTCCTGCGGCTTCAAATCCTACCCGGCCTTTTATTCCAATGATGGTATCTCCTACATGTATATCTCTTCCAATTCCGAATGGACTCGCAAGTTGTTGAACTTTTAAAATGGCCTTCACAGGGTGATCAAATTTTTCTCCATTTACACCTACCAATTCACCTTTTTCGAAAGTAAGGCCAATTGTAGCTGGATCGGTAGCGCTCACTTGTGTAGGATAAGCACTTTCAGGAAGTGCCTGGTTGGAAGTTAAAGTCTCCTTACCACCTATGGAAGTTCCCCAAATGCCTTTGTTGATAGAGTAAGCAGCTTTTTCAAAGTTCATGGTCACACCATGCTTCTTCAGGTACGTGATTTCTTCCTCCCTGCTTAATTTCAGGTCTCTGATAGGGGTGATGATCTCTATATCTGGTAATATTGTTTGAAAAATCATGTCAAACCTCACCTGATCATTTCCAGCCCCAGTACTTCCGTGCGCTATGGAAGTAGCCCCTATGCTTTTAGAATATTCAGCTAAAGCTTTGGCTTGCAAAATCCTTTCAGCACTAACAGATAGTGGATAAGTTTGGTTTTTTAATACGTTTCCATAAATCAAAAACTTAATCACTTCATCGTAATAAGTAGAAACGACATCAAGAACTTTAAACGAGGCTACGCCTAATTTTTTAGCCCTTTCACCAATACGCTCCAATTCCTCCTGCTCAAATCCTCCTGTGTTGACCAACACTGCGTGGACTTCATAACCTTTTTCTTTGCTGAGGTGGATGGCGCAGAAGGTAGTGTCTAGACCTCCACTATATGCTAAAACAACTTTTTTCATACAATTAATACCTTTTATTTAAGAGTGCTTCCCTAAAGCAACATATATGTTATTAGGATTGGTTTACTTTATCTTTGACTTTTACTAGTGCTTCTTTTCCTTTGGCAAAATTAAGAAACATGGCCCGTTTAATATTGATCAATCGCTCAAAAAGACTAAGATTCTTTTTGAACTCAGAGGATAGCTTCTTTTGCTCTGCCTTTTTTACGTTTTTTGGTTCATAAAGCATGGCCGTACACAAGCAATTTGACCTGTTTTTGCTCATGAGTATGGGGTAATTGACACAACTTTGGCATCCTTTCCAGAAGTCTTCATCTGTAGTAAGGTCAGAATAACTGACAGGATAATAGCCAAGTTCGGAGTTGATTTTCATTACTGCAGCTCCTGTAGTCAATCCAAATATTTTAGCATCTGGGTATCTCTTTCGGCTAAGCTTGAAAACTTCCTTCTTAATCTCTCTGGCTAGTCCGAACTTTCTGAAATTAGGTGAAACTATCAATCCTGAATTGGCTACAAACTTCCCATGCCCCCATGCTTCAATGTAACAAAAGCCTGCCCAATCGCCAGTCCTAGTAAGCGCAATAACGGCTTTACCTTCCCGCATTTTTGTTTTTATATATTCTGGGGATCGCTTTGCTATACCTGTACCTCTTGCCTGAGCAGAGAGTTCCATTTCATCAGTAATGGTCTGGGCATATTGACAATGCGCTTCTTCTGCAGGTTTAATAATAAATTTTTGATTAAACATTGTAGCATTTTTTTGGCTTACCGTCATCTCCCATCAAATCGCTATTGACGGTCAGCCCTAAGAAAATTGGTTGAAATGAATGATTGAAATGCTTTTGGAAATAGAAATATCCACATAGGATATATTAAAAGAGTTAAGGGACTAAGCCCTAAATAAGGTCCTGTAGGTTTTGATAGGACCAAATATCCAATACCCAAAAAGGTTATTCTGGGACAGATAAAATTTATATGATATGTTTACTTCTTTCTTCATGCTAAACTTTGCAAATATTTATTTATTTCATCAAAAATACAAATTTAACAGGGATATAATGGGATTCAAATGTCGTTTAAAGCCAATTATTAAAAATAATGCCTATTGTAACGTCTTTGTTCCCTCTTTATACCTACTTCTAAAACCCATAATAATTGTTTAGGAATTAAATTTTTACGTTAAATCTATATTATATAAAGATATTTATTAAATATAATATGATATTATTATTATTTTTACTTAAAAATTGACTTTAGCCTGTTTTTTGTTGTCTAATGTCTCAGAACCAAAAATATAAAAAAAATGGCAAAATGTTTTGCACTAATGGGTTGGAGTTTACCTGTTATAGAAAGTATGCAAAAACTCAATAAACCTTTCGTAGTAGTTTCGTTCCCTGATTTCGAAAGTTACGCCAAAGAAAACAATATTCCTTTTGTATCCTACCAATTTGATGAGTGGAGTGATGCCTCAAATTCTTTGGATTTGAAAGACAAACTAGAAGCTTACAATGTAGATGTGGCTGTTCCTTTGTTTGAAGAAACAGTAGAATGGGCAGGGGCTTTGAACTCATTGTATAGAGATGATCCCAAAGTATTGAACCGGGCATTCCTTTTTAGAAACAAAGCCATGATGAAGAGGAAAGCACTGATAGGTGGATTGAGAGTTGGGCTTTTTGAAGAAGTCCACAGCAAAGAGGGGGTGCTTAATTTTATGAACCGACTCAATCAGGCCAATTTACAAGTTGATGGAGAAGAAGATAGCTGGGTACATATCAAACCATTTGCCTCAGCAGGTACAGTAGGCCATCGCCTTTTGAGGTCTAAAAAGGATGTGGAAGAAAAATGTCAGGACGATGATTTTCCTTGCCTCGCAGAAAGTCATTTGTCTGGAAAAGAGTTTTCATGTGAGGCCTTTATCCATGGCGGTAAAATCCGTTTCTTGAACATCACAGAATACGTTAAGTTAGGGTATTCAAATTTTATCCCTGAAGGAAATTACCTTCATACCAAAAGGGATAGAATTATGAAAGAGATGCAGAAGTTAGTTGACCTGTTTGGTATTCAGTATGGTATGATCCATCCCGAATGGTTTCTTACGGAAGAAGACGAGCTGAGTTTTGGTGAAGTGGCCTGTAGGATACCGGGAGGACATATATTGGAACTTTGTGGTCAGGCTTATGGTTTTGATGCCTTGGCCGCTTTTGTTTGCTGTCATGATCCAGAGCTCACTGAAGAGGAACTCAATGAATTGTTGCCCCCATTGGACGCAAGACCAAGCACGTTTTATGGGAACGTAATGATTTACCCGCACAAAAATTTAATATCAAAATTAATCATCCCAGAAGAACTAAAGGAAGAGTCTTATTTTCTGGACCATAATTTGATACCTCCACTAACCAATCAGAAGGTAAATTCAAGAGAGGGTTTTGGAAATCATTTTGGTACCGTTAATTTCAAAGGAGATGATCCTGATCGAATGACAGAATTGTTGCTACATTATGAAAATGTAGATTTTTATCATTAAAGAATCTTAATAACTAATATGCAAGAAGGAGTGATCTCAATAAGTAACTTAGAATCCTTTGACGAGTTATTTGAGAGCTATAAATCAGCCACAGTGCTGACAAGAGGGGATAAGGCACAAAAAATATTAGGACAATTGGATGCATGGTGTAATACCATAGAAGGGATTCAGCAAATTTACGAGCGCATTCCTGCATTAGATGAAGCGGGGATATTAAAAGATACCCCGTGGGAAAATCCATCAAGATTGGTTCCGCAATTGGTAAATGGAACCTACAAAAGCGGTCATCCGAATTCAACCTATGAACTGCTCAGTGATCTAAGGATGTTGGCATTGGCCCGGGGACAAATACAGACGTCGGAGAGTATGAAGCAGGAAGCAGAAAATTACCTGCAAGAAGCTCTTGTTCTGAACCTTGAGTTTGTTTTTAATGAGCCGCAGGAAGAAACCCGACTTTTAATGAGTGAGCATGAGCTAAAAAAGGTGCATTCCTTGTTTGGCTTTATTTCAGCTAAGATTCAGTTGTCAAAGATCAAATCAGCACTGGTTGAAGAACTTGTTCTTATTTGTGAACAAAGGCCAGTAGTAACTGAAAAACAGCGACGAATTATCGCATTGGTAAAAGAAAAGATTGAGCTAGATCCTAATGATCCTGCCGACAGTGCTTTGTTAGCTTTTCAACATTCTATTTATAGACCTACTTCTGGTACTGTAGGTAAAACCTTTGGTGCTTATGGCACCCACTTAAGTAGTTTGACGGAAAAACACCTTGAGGATGAAGCTGAGCAAATGAGTGAAAGTATGCTTTCCTATGGATTGCTAAGTACCTACCATGCGACGCTGTTGCTATTTTTGGTGAAGGAGAAACAGTTTGATTTGGTTGCCAAATGTTTAGGACTTAATGAGTCTGGTTTGGTAAAATTCAACGAATACCAAGATTTCGTTTGCTCATTAATTGCCGAGGTAATTCATCCATACAATGCGCAGTGTATTTTTGGCTTGTCTAAGACCTTAGAAAATGGGGTGCTATCCAGAACGGCGGTAAGAGCAGGTTTGCACAACCTGCTTACCATTTCACTCCATCCTAAAGTGGAGGAAAGAATCATTAAATCGGTAGGGAGTTCAACCGGTGAGGTTAGTCCTAAAAAGTATTTAATAGGTGCATTGCTAAGGATACTGGGACAGCCATTAGGAGTAGGGCAGGGGAATAACCCCACTTGCCAAAGTGCGAGAGGGATAAGTATGTGGAGCCAACATGCTCCTGCCAAATTGATCCATATGGTTCATTCTGCGGCCGTTCATGACGATTTAAGTTTTCGGTTTGAAGGAAGTGAGATCAAATATTCAGAATCTGCTTTAGGTTTGGTTCAGAAACTGGATCACCAGCTAGATGCAGTTTCCGTAACCTTGGTGCCGATGCTTGATAAAATCTACAACGAAATGATGCGTAGAGCCTCAGGTAGGGGAGAAGACCCACATAAATGGGTGAATCCTGGGTTGTATGGACAATGGATCCAAATCGGGTTTGCCTCTGCCTATGATTATCTTTCAAACGCTATTGTAGATTTTGATGGCTTTCTTAGAGTGTTTTATGGGATGTGTCATCCGGAATACAATGGAGGGCATCGATTAGTCTATCCTAATCCTGTTGGTATTTTTATAACAACTGCCAAAGGCGAGATGTTAGGCTTTCACGCCATATCATTACTTCGCGTGGAAAAGGACCCGAAAGGTGAGGTAAGGGCCTATTTTCTGAATCCTAATAATGAGGGAAGACAGAACTGGGGGCAAGGAATTACCCCTTCCGTTTACGGAAATGGAGAGATCCACGGCGAATCATCCCTTCCCATTCACCAATTTGCGGCCAGAATCTATGCCTTTCATTACAACAATTTGGATGCGGCATCAAAAATGGATAAAATTCCCCAAAATGAAGTTGATAAAGTTCAGGAACTGGCCAAGGAAAGTTGGGGAAAATCTTATATCTGGTTGGAAATTAAAAAACAATGGTAAAGCATTCTTCTAGAATAGAGTTAAACCAGGTTGCTTATAAGGGCAACATCAATTTTATTAGGAAAAAAATTGGTGAAAAACCCATTCTCTCATCCGTGGTCAAGGCGAATGCCTATGGCCACGGTATTGAGGTGTTTGTGCCCATGGCAGAAAAATGCGGCGTTAATCATTTCTGCGTGGCCTCTTCTTTTGAAGCAGAACAGGTATTGAGCGTCTGTAAACCAGACACCCATATTCTGATCATGGGGATTATCTATGAAGAAGACCTTGGCTGGGCCATTTCCAATGGTATCGCATTTTTTGTTTATAATTTCAATCGGCTTTCAAAGGTTTTGGAAGCGGCAAAGAAGGTGGAGAAAAAAGCCAAGATTCATTTGGAAGTAGAGACTGGAGCCAACAGAACGGGCATGCATGCCAAAGAATTCCCCAAGGCCCTCAGTTATTTAAAACAACATCAGGACTGGTTAATATTTGAAGGGTTATGTACCCATTTTGGTGGTGCAGAAAGTATCTCAAATCAATTTAAAATAGACCAACAACACAAAAGGTATAAAGCCTTTCTTAAAATTTGCAAAGAGAGAAAGTTTTTGCCTGAAATCAGGCATATTGCTTGTTCAGCTGCCGCTTTGGCCATGGAGGATACAGTGTATGACATGGTCAGGATCGGTGTGGCTCAGTACGGTTTTTGGCCTAGTCCAGATATTTATTATGCGCATTTACACCAAACCAATAAAAAGTCAGATGCTTCTATGAAACGAGTTTTTACATGGAAAACAGACATAATGGATATCAGGACAGTGGATCAGGGAGAGTTTATAGGTTATGGAACGGCTTTTCAGGCAACCCAAGAGATGCAGATTGCGGTTATGCCTTTAGGGTATTCCAATGGTTACCCTAGAGCACTGTCAAATAGAGGACAGGTATTGATCCATGGAAAAAAAGCACCCATAGTAGGATTAATAAATATGAATTTGTTTATGGTAGACATTACACATATTCAAGAAGCGAAGGTTGGTGACGAGGTAGTTCTGATCGGTAGGCAAAAGAATAACGTGATCAATGTTTCCAGCTTTACCAATGCAACACAATTGTTAAACAATGAGATGCTTAGCCGACTGCCAGCGGCTATTCCCAGATCAGTATTAAAATAAGGTGGATTTAGGAGCTTTTTCTACTTGATAAATTTAGCGGTGATTATTTGTTTGGGGACCCCAGGGCCAGCAATGAATATTTCAAGTGCTTCCCCTGCTATGTTATCAAAATACCATACTTCGATCGGGTGTAGTGGATTCATTGCAGGAAGAGCCAAAAATAAGCGCAACAGCAAGCATGAATAAAGTACCACTGGAAATTCCCTTAAATTTCATTTTTCATCGAATAAGTGAAAATAACTTTTCAGGTTCATCCGTAGTAATAAAATCTACCTCTTGATCCAATAGCCATTTCATGTCCTCTTCTTTATTGACCGTCCAAACATTTACAGTCAAGTTCAGTTTTTGAGCTTCCTTAATCCATTGTGGATTTTCCCTCATTTTTTTGATGTTGTAATCAAAACCAAAAAACCCATTGTCTTTCAATTCTTGCGGGCTTTTATCTCCCGTAAGGTAAGCTACATTGGCTTTTGGGTCCAAAGAAATGACTTTTAACCCGATGTCATAATCAAAAGTGATATAGTCGATCCATTTTTCTGCACCTAATTTCTTTACTATAGCTACAGACTTTTCAGCAAGCTCAATTCCTTTCTCTTTAGATACACTTGATGGTTTGATCTCGAATATGAGCTTCGTTTTATCTTGCTTCATACCATATTTGATATAATCTTCTGCAGTGGAGATTTTTTCACCATTAGACAATGGTTTTTCAAGTAATTGAGCATAGGTAACCTCCTCAATCATCATTCCCTCATGGTCAGCATCATGGTTGACTACTGGAATTCCATCCGAGGTCATCCAAACATCAAACTCTGATCCTTCACAGCCAAGGTCAATTGCCTCTTGTAAAGATGCTAAAGAATTCTGGGGATGTGGGCTAGCCTTCCATGCCCCTCTATGGGAGATTACTTTGTTTTTGTGAAATTCCATTTTTTGAGTAGTGCAAGATAAAAGGCATGCACTCAATCCTAAGATAAAAAGAAATTGATAAGACATCTAACTTTATGGTTGGTTTTGATGCAATATTCTAAAAGAATTCACAATCCACAACTCCTATTTAAAAATTATTGTTAAAATAATATGGAAACTACGCTAAATAGTTTTACTATGCTTTAAAAAAATGGAAGAAAACTAGTCCCAAATTCCCTGAGGCACTATTTCAAGCACATTGCCAAATGGGTCCTCAAAATAAAAACTGCTTAGGTTACTTCCCCATTCCTGAGTGTGGGTGAATACAATTCCCTTTTTACTTAATTTTTCCCTAATCTTTAGATAATCTCTTGGTTTCACTTCAAAAGCCAAGTGTTGTTTTCCATAAGAATAATGTGCAGGTAAAATCGTTTCGTTTTTTGTTGAATCAGGCAGAAAACAAAGCAAGACACTTTCTCCACACCTGAAAAACACATGTCTTCCATCAATCTTGGAAATTAGGGGCATTTCTAAAACTTGATGATAGAATTTTTCTGCTAAATCCAGATCATCGATGTACAAACAAGTTTCCTTTATCCTAGTGTATGGAATCATGCATGCGGAATTTTTGCTTAACGGTTATTTTCTAAATAAAAAGATTTTAAAATATACTGCAATTGCTCGTATTCAATAAGGAAAGCGTCATGTCCATAAATTGATTTTATTTCCCTGTAGGTCCCTTTGGGAACATGCTCACTAATATACCTGGACTCTTCACTTGTAAACAAGATGTCGGTATCCACACCAATTGAAAGCACCTTGCATTTTATTTTTGATAAAGCTACGGGTGTTCCTCCTCTAGACCTACCAATATCGTGACTATCCATAGCTTTGGACAGTATCCAGTAGGAAAGTGCATTGAACCTATTGGCCAATTTTAATCCTTGATACCTAAGGTAGCAGCTAATCTTAAAGCCATCTCTTTTCTCCTCCGTTTCACCTTGGCTTTGTAGAAATGTCAAAGGATGCCTATAACTAAGCATGCCAATGGCTCTAGCTGTTTCTAACCCTTTTTTACCTGCCTCAGGATGTGATTTCCCCCAAGTACTGTCTGACTCAATCGCCATTCTCTGGGTTTCATTGAACCCAATGATCCAGGGGGAGGCTTTTGCATTGGAGGCCACAATAATGGCATTTTCCAGTTTTTCTCCTAAAGTAACAGCCCACTCCAATGCTACTTGGCCACCTAAAGAACCTCCAATCACCGTATTTATTTTTTCTAATCCCAAGTGAATTCTCAACTTATCCAATGCCGCCGCAATATCCCTAGTAGTAATATTAGGGAAGTCATAATAATAAGGCTTTCCCTGCTTTGGATCATTGCTCAAAGGTTGGGTTGAGCCATAGCAGGAACCAATGAAGTTGGCACAAACAATGAAATATTTGGAGGGGTCAAATAATTTGTCCTCCCCAAATAATCCAGACCACCATTCCTGTGGATTGGCATCTCCTGTTAATGCATGCAATACCCAAATCACATTGTTTTTATTGTTATTTAATTGGCCCCGGGTAGTGAAATTCAATTGGAATTCCGGAAATGATTCTCCGGATTCCAAAGGCAATGCTTCCTGGCAATAGAAGATTTCTTGAGTCATTTCAATAGTCAAATGCGGCGATTGAAGGTTCATTTTTATTAGTTTTATACTTTATCGAAAGCAGCAATAAGGTCAGCTTTCACATCTTCAATGTGTTCTATACCTAAAGAAATCCTTAACATGGTAGGTGTTACACCTGCTGCTAACTGCGCTTCGTCAGAAAGTTGCTGATGGGTAGTAGCTGCAGGTTGAATGATCAAGGTTTTAGCATCTCCAACATTGGCCACATGAGAAATTAATTCCAGATTATTAATGAAGTCTGATGCCGTTTCTTTATTACCTTCTATTTCAAAACTTAACACCCCGCCAAATCCATTGGGAAGATATTTTTTAGCAGTGGCATAATAGGGACTGTTGGGTAAACCTGGATAATTAACAGACTTTACTTTAGGTTGTTGTTCCAACCATTTTGCCAGTTCCAATGCATTGTCTACAGTACGTTGAACACGAAGGGATAAAGTTTCTAAACCTTGCAACAGTAAGAACGAATTAAACGGACTGATGGCCGGTCCAAAATCTCTAAGCCCTTCTACTCTGGCCCTGATAGCGAAAGCAATGTTTGGCAAGCCTAAAGGATTATTGTCACCAAATGTATCCCAGAAATTCATACCATGATAGCCTTCTGATGGCTCAGAAAATTCAGGGAATTTACCATTGCCCCAGTTGTAATTACCCCCATCTACGATAATACCTCCTATAGAAGTCCCATGACCACCTATCCACTTGGTGGCAGAAGAGGTAACGATGTTCGCACCATGTTTGATAGGCTGGCAAAGGTATCCTCCTGCGCCAAAAGTATTGTCTACCACTAAGGGTATGTCATGCTTTTTGGCAAGTGCAGCTATGGCTTCAAAATCTGGAACATTAAATTCAGGATTCCCAATTGTCTCAACGTATATGGCCTTGGTTTTTTCATCGATTTTTTCTGCCAGATCGGGAGCTTTGTCAGATTTTGCAAATCTAGCCTCAATTCCTATTCTCTTGAAGGAAACCTTAAACTGATTGTAAGTACCTCCATATAGAAAAGGAGAAGTTACAAAATTATCACCAACGCTAAGGAAGTTATTTAGGGCTAAGAATTGAGCGGCTTGACCTGAGGCTGTAGCGACAGCGGCTACACCACCTTCTAATGCTGCCACCCTTTTCTCAAAAACATCCGAGGTAGGGTTCATTATCCTTGTATAGATATTTCCAAATTCTTTAAGTGCAAATAAATTGGCACCATGTTCAGCTGAATTAAATGCATAGGAAGTGGTTTGATAAATAGGAACTGCTCTGGAATTAGTTGTAGGATCTACTTCTTGTCCGGCATGAACCTGCAATGTTTCGAAACGATAGTTTTTTGACATGTTATTTGTTTTTTAGGTTTGTTATCAATTCTAAATTAACTTGATTAGGTATACAATGTGCGAAACTACCAAACGGTAAACGCATCGAGGTTAGGATTTTTTCATCCTGTTAGAAAAGAAATTAAATGATTGTAGAAATTTTTGGAAGCTTTATCCTTTTTTATGTTGTAAAATAAAATCATATAGTTTTTGAATTTATATTCCCAGATGTAATCTTTTTCATCTGGCAGGAATTGGCACCTTGGATTTTCCAGGTTGCCAGAGGGTCAACGAGCCTGTCTCTTGCCTCTTCTATATAAATCCTAACTACTTCTAAAAAGTAAAAGGATTATACAAAATAAAGCTAGATTGTCAAATTTTCCAATAAATGATCGCAATTTTTTCTTTTTAAAAATTAATTGTTCAGGTAATCAGTTAGTTACATAATTCTAAACCTATAGATTAGATTAAATTAGAAACCCTAACCACAGTCTATCTTGACCCATATTTTAAGTCGAAAATCTCTTGATTTGCTTAAATTTGTAGTGTTAATACCCGATTTTGACACATAATCCGGTATTATTGATGATTTTATTTTTATGCTTTAAAATTCAGCACCTTCCCACCAATGGACAGGGAATTTAGTGATTAGGATAAGCTTTTACCTATTTGGTTTTTATTGCACTTTATACCGCTGTCTTAAAATTAAACCACAAAAAGGATAATCTTACCGTAAAAGTTTTTGAGATTTGTTTCAAATTGAATCTTTGGTACCTTTCTATTCAAGAAAACACGAATAGCAGCAATAAAGAATCTAATAAATCACATACATATACTTCAAATTTTATGGAAAGAAATTTCAAAACTTATTTTTATGCTTTTTTACTGGGAATTATTCTCAGTGGGTATGGGTCTGTTTTCGCATTTTCAGAGAATATCTATCTTAAAGATAGCCTTAAAACTCCTGACAATTGGTTTTTGCTTGACCCGGTAGATGACGGTATAATGGGTACAGGAGCTGAAAAAGCCTACGAGAAATTACTTAAAGGTAAATCTCCGAAAGCGATGATTGTAGTTGCAGTGATTGATTCTGGAATAGATATTACCCACGAGGATCTTCAGGGGAAAATATGGACCAATGAAGGTGAAATAGCTGGAAATGGAATAGATGATGACAAGAATGGTTATATAGACGATGTGCATGGCTGGAATTTTATTGGAGGCAAGGACGGTTCTCATGTGGATAATGATTCACATGAATTGACCAGAGAATTTATCAGATTGAAAGCCATATATGGAGACATTGACAAAGAAGATGTAAAGCGTAAAAATAAAGATGAATTTGCCTATTGGGAAAAAATCAATGAAAACTTTGAGGAGACCAAGAACGAGGCAGAATCCAATTACAACATGTACAACAACATGAGGGAAGGGTTTTCGAATATGGCGGAATTAGTGAAGGAGGATTTTGACGTATCGGATTTTAGTGAGGAGGATTTGGCTGAATTTTTATCTGATGATGAGGAAATTACTGCTGCGGTTGATATGTTGAAGCAAATGTTTGGGATGATTAGGCTTGAGGATGCAAGTATCAATACCATCCTTGCAGAACTTGATAAAGCGGTAAAACATTTTGAAGTGCAAGCCAAATATGCCTATAACATTGATTTTGATCCAAGATATATTGTAGGAGATGATCCGGAAAATTATAAAGAAAAATATTACGGTAACAATGATCCAACCGGTCCCGATCCATCGCACGGCACTCATGTGGCTGGAATAATCGCAGCTAACAGAGAAAATCATTTGGGAATTGAAGGGATAGCTGACCATGTATTGATCATGCCCATAAGAGCTGTGCCTAATGGCGATGAGAGAGACAAAGACATTGCGAACTCCATTAGGTATGCAGTAGATAATGGCGCTAAAGTCATCAACATGAGTTTTGGAAAATCTTACTCTCCAGGAAAAAAATATGTTGACAAAGCTGTCAAATATGCTGAGAGAAAAGGTGTGCTCTTAATCCATGCTGCAGGTAATAGTTCTAAGGAGGTTACGCCAGAAAATAATTTCCCCAACAGGTGGTTTGCCAAGAGAGGTACTTCGGATGCCTGGATAGAAGTAGGTGCCTCAGGCCCTAGAGAGGATGAACACCTTGTGGCCACTTTTTCTAATTTTAGTAAAGAGGGGGTGGACCTATTTGCTCCAGGTGTAGATATTTATTCTACCATCCCTGGTTCAGAATACGAAAACAACAGTGGCACAAGTATGGCCGCCCCAACTGTCTCAGGTGTAGCAGCCTTATTGCTAGCCTATTATCCTGAACTTAAGCCAGAGGAAGTGAAAACAATTCTTAAAAATTCTGTTTATAAGGTTGGAGGGGATAAAGTTCGTCTTCCTGGACAGGAGGAATTGGTAAGTTTTGGAGATTTGAGTCAAACTGGTGGAGTAGTGAATGCTTACCAAGCCATTCAAATGGCAGAAAGATTGGCTAAATAGTTGGATAAACTGAATACGCATGAGATGGAATTACCCATTTATTTTGATTACAATGCAACAACTCCATGCCATCCTGAGGTAGTAGAGGCAATATTGCCCTACTTTACCTCTGCTTATGGCAATGCCTCTAGTGTACACCATCCCTATGGATGGATAGCTGAGAATGCGGTTGAAGCGGCAAGGGAGGAGGTAGCGGAATTGATAGGTGCGGAATCGAAAGAAATCCTATTTACGAGTGGAGCTACTGAAGCCATTAACTTGGCAATAAAGGGTCTTGCTTTGGCAAATAAAGGGAAAAGAAAACACCTGATTACCATAGCTACAGAACACAAGGCCGTTCTTGACACGATAGACCATTTGGTTAGCCAAGGTTTTGAGTGCACCTGTCTTCCTGTAAATGCTAAAGGAGAAATCTCCTTGGACCAATTAAAATCCAGCTTTAAGAAGAATACGCTAATGTTGGTTGCGATGACGGCTAATAATGAGACAGGCAATTTGCACCCTATCAAAGAAATGGCTGAAATGGCAACCGCTCATGGTGCTTTCTTTATTACAGATGCGGTACAAGCTGTTGGAAAGATCCCTTTAAATGTTAAACATTTAGGAGTGGATATGTTGGCACTTTCAGCCCATAAAATGTACGGGCCTAAGGGGGTCGGCGCTTTATATGTTAGAAAAGGTGTTCCTAAAATCGATTTAGTAGCTCAAATAACTGGAGGAGGACAAGAAATGGGCCGTAGGAGTGGAACTTTAAATGTACCAGGAATAGTGGGTTTGGGTAAAGCTTCTTCAATAAGACTAAGCCATCAGTTGGGTGAATACCAAAGACTTTTTAACTTGAGGAATAAATTAGAAACAGGATTGCTTAAAATAACAGGGAGCCAGAGAAACGGATCTTCCGATCGACTGCCACATGTTTGTAATGTCTCGTTTAATGGCATATTAGGAAAACCTTTGCTGATAAGAATCAATAAAGAGTTAGCGGTTAGTTCTGGAGCTGCTTGCAGCAGTGTTTCAGACAAGCCTTCCCATGTGCTAACAGCAATGGGCTTAGATAAGGCTACCGCAATGGCCACTTTGCGCCTTTCTCTCGGCAGGTCTACTACCGAAAAGGATGTGGACTTTGCGATTAGTTATATAAGTAAAGTGGTAAATGATTTACAAACAGCATCTCAATTTAATGCATTGCAATGACAAAAAAAGACTTTACCCATCTGGACAGTGAAACAGGAAATCCTGCGATGGTTGATGTAGGAGGGAAACAAATTACCCAACGCTTTGCCAAAGCATCCTGCAGGGTGGTCTTAGGCAAGGAAATTATGCTATCACTCAACGCCGTTTCAGAACTGATGACTAAGAAGGGACCTGTTTTCCAAACGGCAATTATCGCAGGAACCATGGGAGCCAAAAGGACCTCTGACCTTATACCCCTTTGCCATCCTATAGGAATGGATGATTGTAAGGTAACCATTGAAACAGCAGGAAAAGAGGAAATCCTGATCAGCTGTACCACCCGTGTTACAGGTAGAACCGGAGTAGAAATGGAAGCCATGACTGGAGTATCCATAGCAGCATTAACCATTTATGACATGTGCAAAGGATTTTCACATGATATCTTGATTAAGGAAATGAAATTAGAAGAAAAAACAGGAGGTAAACGTGATTTCAAAAGATAAGCACCAAAAACATGTTCAATTGGCCAAGCCTACATTGGGCGATTACGGCAGGATAGAATTGGGGTTTCTGGGTACTTCCTGTAGTACAATACAAAAGTTAGCGCACCAGATTATTCAGCGCCTATCAGCCAGTTATAAAATGGCTTATGTAGATGCCGACCATAAAGAAGGAGATGAACTCTTAGCAGGCGGAGGTAGCAAAGATAGTTTGATGCAATTCGCTGATGTAGCTGAATTGAGAGACAAGATTGTTTTTAAGCGGTTGGATAGAAGGCAAGAGCAAGTTTCAGTTTTTGAGCAGAGAGAATGGTTAAACAATCAGGAGCTTGTGCTGATCAATGCCAATCATTTCAAAGCTAAAGATCAGGTACTGGTCATTGATCCCAAAAAGCCAATGGATAAAAAATTGGCCAAGCTCACCCGTGTAAGGTTATTGCTTTTACAAGAAGGCCAGACAAATATTCCAGATTATATTAAAACCCATATTACTAACTGGGAAAATTTGCCTGTTTTAAAAATTGGCGAAACGGAGAAAATCCTCTCTTTTGTAAATGAATTTATGGAAGAAAGTCGTCCACCGCTTAATGGTTTGGTGTTAATAGGTGGCAAAAGCAGTAGAATGAACCGCGATAAATCAAACTTGACTTATCATGAAAAAAGTCAAAAGGACCATGTAAGCGAGTTGTTGAAAACGCACTGCAAAGCCGTATTTCTTTCTTGTAATTCAGATCAGGACTCAAACTTCGATTCTAATCAATTAACAATAACAGATAAGTTAACAGGGATGGGACCAATGGGAGGGCTTATCTCGGCTTTTATGAAAAACCCAGATGTGGCCTGGCTGAGTGTCGCTTGTGACCTGCCTTTTTTAAGTCACAAAACATTGGATTTTCTGATAAGCAACCGTAACCCATCAAAATTGGCGACTTGCTTTTTGGATTCAGAAAGTAAATTTCCCGAACCGTTGGTTACCATATGGGAACCAAGAGCGTACCCAGTTTTATTCCGGTATTTAAGTCAGGGTTTTAGTTGTCCGCGAAAAGTTTTAATTAATTCTGATGTAGCACTTTTACAAGCTCCTGTTAAGGAGGAGTTTCAAAATGTAAATGACCCTGCTGCATACGAAGCAGTTCTTAAGGTTTTGAAAAACCAATAGATTTAGAACCCAAGCCTTACGCTATTTTCGTTTCAAGCCAATTTTTTCAGGTATATTTGTGGCATGATAGATTTTAATAAGGAAGGAAAAATAGTCATTACCTGTTATGACAGAAATGCGCCCTTTTTAGAAGCTGAGCTGATTGCATTGGACTTCAAAATCGATGGTGTTTTCCGAACACATGTAGCATTAAAAGGCACTTTAAATGACTGTATTTTTTTAAATATGCACTTGAGAACTGCCAGTCACGTGCTCTATGAAATCCATTCCTTTCCTTTAGACCATATTCAAGGCCTTTACGATATCATTAAAGAATTGCCTTGGGAAGATTTTATAGCAGAAGACGGTTATTTTTCTGTCATCAGTAATGTAAAGCATGAGACGGTAGACAACCCCTTATTTGTAAACGTAAAAATTAAAGATGCCATCGCAGATAGATTCAGAGATAAATTTGGTGTAAGGCCAGATTCAGGCTCAGAGCTTAATGAAGCAGTTTTCCAGTTCTTTTGGAAAGGAGAACAAGCAAGTATCTATATCAATACATCGGGTGATACCCTGATCAAACATGGCTATAGGAAAATCCCTGGAAGTGCTCCGATGATGGAATCATTAGCCTCAGCCTCTTTGATTGCCTCTGGCTGGGACCTTAAGAGTCCATTTTTAAACCCTATGTGTGGAGCAGGAACAGTGGTCATAGAGGCAGTCTTAATGGCCACAGACCGGTATCCCGGATTATTTAGAGATGATTATGCCATCATGTATATCAATGGATATGATGCAGGGGTTTATTATGATTTAAAGAAGAAATTGGAACAAAAGATTAAACCTCAACCTGATTTTCCAATTATTGCCTCGGATATTAGTGAGCGGGCCATCAATGCCAGTAGAGCAAATGCCAGAGAAGCAGGGGTGGAGGATTTTATTCAGTTTGAGATTTGTGATTTTAGAGAGGCTACTATACCTGAAGCAGAAAAAGGGGCTATCTTTTTTAACCCTGAATATGGAGAAAGGTTAGGAGCGGAGGATGAACTTGAACTTACCTATAGAGAGATTGGTGACTTTATGAAAAAGAGTTGTGCTGGTTATACTGGATTGGTTTTTACTGGTAATCTTGATCTAGGCAAGAAAATTGGCCTAAAGCCCAAAAGAAGGATCCCATTTTACAATGGGACTATCGATTGCAGACTTTTGGTATTTGAATTGTACAAAGGGACTAGAACCATCCAATACAATACACTCTGATTAATACTTCCCGTGCTTACCCCTTTTTCAATTTCTTGTTGATTTCCATAACCTTTTTGTTCAGGTCTAAAATGGCTTTTTCATAAACATCATCCCAAAAAGTTAATTTGTCTTTGGAAGAATTTGCTATTTGATATTCAATGGCAGGTAAGATCCAGGATGCATAGCCGCTGTAAGGATCAGAGGAAGCATAAAGGGATCGGTACCAGGGCCCAAAAGGCATGCCTTCCTTGTAAAGAAAGCTTTTTTCGAGCTGGATGAAATCAGCATTGATCTTACGAATTTGTTTTTGACTCAAAGATTTTTCATTCAGAGCTGATGGGAGTAGTCCCTTTAATTCATTGGTAGATTTCTCCAGTGCATTTATAGCCGATAATGATTTTTCAAATCCCGCAAATTCAGGATAATACTTCTTTATTTTATTTTCAGCTGCGGAGAAATGAATAGTAAGGTCTTCTGCATACCTTGGTAAGTCGTAAGGGATAATGGTAGCATTTGCCAATTTTAAGGCCATGATACCTGCCCACTGGGCAACTGCTCCCCCCATTTCTAATTCTGGATCAACAAATTTTTCATAGAAATAAAAGTCGTCATAATTGGTGTGATAGAGTGTTTTTCCACCTGTACCGCCGCTAAGGGAAGGTACACCTGCATGCATATAAAAAGCGATATGATCAGATCCCCCGCCAAGGTTTCTCAAAGCAAGGTTTTCTTTTCCTCCGGACCAGGTCTCAAAGACAGTTTTATCAGAACCCGGATAATTAACCTTCTTGGCGGCTTCAGCCATAATCTTTTTCAAGCCCGGGGCGGCAGCACCTCCAAAATTTTTACCCGATACTCCCCCATCAAAATTTAGGTAAGCGACAGCCTTTGCCTCCAGTTCCCCTTTCATTTGTTCCACCCATTCTGCAGAACCAATAACGCCATATTCCTCCCCATCCCAATGCGCAATCATTATGGATCTTTTAGGCCTGTGGCCTTCTGCGGCAAGTTTTCCAAGTGCTTCTGATAAAGTTAATAGCATGGCCGTTCCACTGCCGGGATCTGTTGCTCCAAATGCCCAGGCATCATAATGGCAGCCTAAAATGATCCATTCATCAGGATAAATACTGCCTTTTAATGTTCCTATTACATTGTTAATTCTAACAAAGTCTTTCGGTTGGGATACAGCAAGTCTGATCCTTAAATCTGTTCCTCCTTCAAGTCTGTAGGCATAAGGAAGACCTCCCTGCCATCCACTGGGAACAGGATTTCCTTTCATCAATGCCATAATTTCTCCGGCTGCACCATAGCCAATAGGTGTAATCGGGATGGTATGTAAATGAGTTTGCTCTGGGTCCAGACGTTTGATTTTGGTCTTACCGTCAAGGGGTAGTGCAGGCTCAAAGGGCGTCAAAGGGTCTCCGGTAAATGGTTCTGTTAATACGGAACCCCGTTGAATGGCACTTTCACTATAATTATTTCCTTCAGGATACACCAGCCCTTTGCCATACCCTCTATCTGCAGGATCTGTGTAAATTAGTAAACCTGCTGCCCCATATTGTTCGGCATATTTGGCTTTGTATCCCCGGAAATTTCCCCCATACCTTGCCAGTACGATTTTACCCTTGATAGCTACCCCAAGATCTGCCAGTTTTTCAAAATCTTCTTTGGTACCATAGTTGGCATATACTACTTCTGAAGTTACATCTCCAGAACCTGAGAAAGCATTCCATCCTTTTTGAAGATCAGGGTGGGAAGAGTAGGGGTTTTCTTTTATGATATCCTCCATTTGATTCAATGGCTTGCGCCTTGGGGTAACAATCTCTACCAGAGATGTTCCGTAATCTTTAGGAAGGTACACATCATAAGGAAATAGTGCCGTGTCCAGGGTAGATTCTCCCATGACCTTCATCAGGTAATCTCTTACATCTTCATTGGCTTTAGATCCCGCTATATGTGGATTAGCCGTGATTTTTTTCAGGTGTCCTTTAAAACTGGGAAAATCCACTGTCTCCAGATACAAATCTTCTATGACCGTTTGCTTTTCCGCTTCATTTTCAGAAAAGCCATCCATTTGCTTTTGAGCAAGAATGTTCGAAGAAATTCCAATTGTGAAACAGATAATAAGTATTTTTTTCACGGGTAAGGTTTTTTATTGTAATACCTGGTCTACGGTAAGTATATTTTCGCTAGGTTGATTGCGTATGCGTTTGGTCCTGAGGTAACGGGCCAATTCGGGGGCATCAAAATGCTCATCGGCTGGATCAAAACTACTAATCCGGACCCTTCCTCTTGAGTGAATGAATTTTCCATCACCGATCCACATGCCAACGTGTACCACACGTTCTTTGCTCGTCTCAGTGGCTGGAACCCCGAAGAACAATAAATCTCCTACTTGTAAATTGTCCCAGTTTTTGTCATTGTCAATGAGTTCTCCTTCTTTAATTTGTTGAGAAGCATCTCTAGGGATTATCATACCATTAAGGAAATAGATAGTCTTGGTAAAACCACTACAGTCGACTCCTTTTGGAGAGGTACCTCCCCACAGATAAGGAGCACCCATCATTTTTCTAGCGGTTTGGATTAGGTTGGTGTCGTTAGTACTTCGACTGTTTTTCCATACTTCGTAGGTCACAGCATGGTTTCCTTGGATTATTCCTTTCCGCTGATCTGGAAGTATTACCTGGTAGTTTCCATTTTCATAGCCAACCAATTCCAATATATTCCCTGCTGTGATATCACTTACTATTTGCTCGAAATTGTCATTTTCGTAGACAGTGCTGATCATTTCAGTGACGACAATTTTTTCCTTCTGTAACCACTCGTCCATGGTGTTTTGATCGACCCGGACAATTGCAGCAGCATCTACCCAGGATAAATATTTATCAGGGGTTTGAACCAAGTACCAACTCCCTTGTGATTTCAATACATTTAAAGGTGTACCCATCAACGCTTGCGTAGCTAACTCGGCTGAGTGTTTGGGCGCACTTCTTATATTGGCAACTGAATTGGTCACTAAAGCCAAGTGTTTGGTCCCTAATTTTGGATCTGGAAGAAGTTGTATGGAATCTGTAAAAGAAATGTTTTTTGAAATTAATTTCCGCACCAATTCATCATGTGCTGCAGGCAAATTTGTTTCACCACTTAGTTGACCATCCTCCCATTGTACATCAAAAAGGGCCACTCTTTTATCCGGTGCATGGCTTTCCTTGACTTCGGAGATAATGGTGTCAATGTCCTCGGAGTTGTTTTCTGCCTGGCAGGCAAATAAGGTCCCCAAAAGCAATAAATATAGATAGTAGGTGTGTTTCATTGATTAGTCCTTAGGTTTTCACTAAAAGAAGAGAAAGGTTAACGAAGTTGGGGAATAATCCTATAAACTAGGGTTGCATTTCCCTATCCAAGAATTCCTGGTAAAGCCTAATATGCCTATTGGTCATAGGTATTCTGTACCCATTAATAAATACCTGATGGACTTGGGTTTTGGGCTCAAATGGATCTCCATCAGCGGTAAAGAGGGTAGCTTTTTTACCTTCTTCTAAAGAACCAATACTGTCACTGACGCCAAAAATCTCTGCAGGATTAATTGTAATGGCTTTTAATGCCTCAGTAGTGCCCATTCCGTAGGCCGCCGCAAAACCAGCATTAAAAGGTAGATTTCTAACATTTTCTGCTTCCATTGTTCGCAAAGCTACTTTTACGCCAGCTTTATGAAGCAAGGCCGGGTTATTATAAGGTGAATCGTAATTGTCAGAATCTCTGGTAGGCAAAGCCAAGACTGGGCCGGTAATCACTGAAACACTAGCGGCTGCAATTTTTTCTGCTACCTTCCATCCTTCAGCTACTCCAGTAAGCACTACCTTAACGTCCTTTTCTTTGATCCATTCCAAAGCTAAGACAATGTCTTTGGCAGCATTTACTTCTATTAGTAATGGCAATTCCTTATTTAAAACCTCGGACAGTTGCTCCATTTCTGGGTAGTAATCCATTTCCCCTCCCTTGGTTTTAATCGCAAGGTAGGTAGCAGCTTTTTCCCAAAGTTTATTAATTTCATCCAAGGTCTTTGTTGCTGATTTTTCTAAATCCTCTAATGACCTATTGTCATTACTCCCTGACCTCACCGCAGAAGGGAAATTCATAATCAATCCCTTAAAACCACCAAACATCTGCGCTGGCGTATAACCATTCAAATTAATAAGTGCGGCTGTTCCCGGAAAATAACCGCCTCGGGGTTGGGTCAGTACTGTAGTGACCCCGCTGACTCTTGTTACAGGTATTGCCACACTATTTGGATTTACAGCGGTTAGGGCTTGCATTTGTGGTGTGAATTTACCCAGTTCCATATAATCCTGAGTTTCTGTCAATGAGTTTATTTCTACTATTCCCAAGCTTGTTCCGCTATCTATAAATCCTGGATAAAGAGACTTCCCCGAGCAGTCGATTATGCTGTGGTTTTGATGAGGAATGTCTTTGCCTATTGCTTTGATTAAACCATCCTCAATCAGCAAATCATGGCCTTCCAGAATTCCTTTGGTGACGGTATAGATTTTAGCATTGGTAAGTAGGAAGTTGGCTTTATATGGCTTTATCACTTCTCCTTCAATCTGGGCCATAAGGCCTTGACTAAGTAAGAAACAACAACACCAAATTAATATTTTTAACTTTTTCATTTGAACCCTATTATTACAAAGGAAATTGAGCTGCCTTTTCATTTTAAACTATTAATTGTGGTAGTTTTCAGTAAACAACATGTCAACGTCCTGCATGCAATCGTGTGAACCAGTGCTTAGACGAAAAGGGTCAGGAGATCTTTTTAGATTTATTTTTATCCTTTGGTCAGCCTGATCAGACTTTCTATCAAAATACTTTATCCCATCTACCCAGGTCATCTGTGGAATGGCATAAACAGAAAGTGGGTGATTGTCAAATAAAACCAGATCAGCCTGTTTGCCTACTTCAATAGAACCTACATATTTGTTAATGCCCAATTGTTTGGCGGGATTAATAGTAATTAATGCCAAAGCTTCATTATCTGTAAGTCCACCATAGCGTTGCGTTTTGGCTGCTTCATGGTAAAGGTGCCGAATGAGTTCATCGGAGTCTGAATTGATCGAAGTCACTACACCGTTCTTTGTCAAAATTGCTGCATTATATGCCGTGGAATAGTAAACCTCAAACTTATAGGCCCACCAATCAGAAAAAACAGAAGCTCCCATGGTGTATTTTGCCAATTCTGGGGCTACTTTAAATCCTTCATTGACATGTGAAAATACGATCTTATCAACTCCATATTCCTTGCACACCTGAATCAGCATGTAGATTTCATCTGCCCGGTAAGAATGGCAATGAATAATAATTTTGCCTTCCAAAATATCCACAAGTGTTTGCAACCTTGAACTGTATTTTGGTGGGGCAGTATTGATTTCTTTTTTCTGTTTTTCTAAGTTCCACTTTCCCCAGGCCGCTTTGTATTGTAGCGCTTCTTCAAATCCATTTCTTATGACTGCTTCAACACCCATTCTGGATCGGGGCTGTAGGTTTTTCCCTATTCCGTGTACGCGTGTTGGGTTCTCACCCAATGCAAATTTAATAGTTCTAGGTGCTTCTTCCATTATCAGCCTATTGGGATCCCTGGTTCCATATCGGTGTTTTAAGGTCACATTTTGTCCTCCGATTACATTTGCAGATCCATGCATGGCATGAGAAATGGTTGTGCCCCCTGCCAAAGCTCTGTAGATAGAAATGTCAAAAGGGTCAATCACATCCCTCATTTGAACTTCCGCAGTGATAGGACTGCTTGCCTCATTGATGACTTCAAGTGCAAGGTGAGAATGGGCATCAATGATTCCAGGCATTAGATATTGTCCTGAAGCATCCACGGTTTTTGTGTTTTTAGAAGCCTTTAGATTCGTCCCTATTTCAGTAATAATGCCTTTCTTAACCAATACATCCGTGTTCTCCAGGGTTCCATTGGTTATGGTGATAACCTGGGCATTTTTTATCAATAAATCACCTGAATGATTTTCCTGAGCGTAAACTTGTGCACTCAACCAAATTAATAAACCAGCCAGTAACATTCTTTTCTTATTCATGGTCTTTATTAGGTTTTTCTTTTTTAGTAGCCTGAACGGTGAATTGGTTATAACCTTTAATATCCATGCTGCCTTCAAACTTGTATTTATTAATATTTCCGGTTACCGTTACGTCCAATACCGTGTCTTTGGTTTCAACCATAAAGGAAAATGACAAGGAATCATCTGCGAGCTCCAAATTTTCCATTTTAGCCTTTTTGGTTCCGGTTCCTTTTGGACTATCATAAGAAACAGTTCCTTCCCATTTATCGTCTTTCTTAATAAACTCCCATGTACCTTTTGATTGGCCCACGGGCGTTTCAGCAGCATAAGTCCAAACTTGAGTTCCGAGTTTCTCTGAGCTGATATCGTCAGCGTAATCGAAAAGGTAGCCATCACTAACTACCATGGAAACTTTCCCTTCCTTAGAAAAAAGACTATCCGTCATTAACACCATGTTGGCCATTTTTCCCGGGGAAATACGGCCACTAATGTCTTCTATCCCAAGAAGTCTCGCGGGGTTGGTGGTCAAGGCGGCAAGTGCAGCATCCTTTGATAGGCCATTGTCTACCATCAGTCTTAGGTTACTAAAAAAATCCTTTTTCTCTAAATCCATGCTGGTAAAAGCAAAAGGGATTCCCGCTTTTTCGTATTTCGAAGCTAAACTTAATGGTTCAAGGAATGCTTTACGGGCTCTTTCAATTCTTGCGTCGTAATCCTTTCCTTGCTCGTCATTCTCTAGAGAATCCGAAAATTTATCCTCAGGCAGTGCTAGGTTTAGTACAACACCGACCTCTTTTGAATTCAGGACAGGTATAAGTTCAGCTCCCTCATTTACACCAAGTAATATAAGTTTAAAGCTGTTTTCTTCTTGCATTTTTAGTGCTCTTCGGATATCTAATTCACTTTTGGAAGCTACCAAGAGGGTCACTTGATTTTGAGTTACAGGAATTAATGCATTTAATACAGGATCGATTTCTACCCGCCCAATACGCTTGTTTTTGGCATAGTTAGCAATATGTTTGCGGTAAAGGAGTGTGTTTTGGAAAAGATCTCTCCACTTTGCCATTACTGCTAACTTGGTATGGGGATAAACGCCACCCACCGTATTGAATTGAAAAAATTGCGATTGATTGTCGATGAGTAGGTTGTTATTGTCTTCATGTCCTAAAACAACAAGTGTCGTCGAACCTGGTAACATTCCCTTCCCCTCAGGGA